>Ga0105237_10000166_pt1 | contig 93389 bp, 81 predicted proteins | sample KBSC24metaG_FD_81520 | JGI IMG/M metagenome (GOLD analysis project Ga0105237, IMG submission 81520) | Corn rhizosphere microbial communities from Kellogg Biological Station, Michigan, USA - KBS C2-4 metaG | ecosystem: Host-associated > Plants > Roots > Rhizosphere > Soil | place: Michigan, USA...
ACGACAAGACCCTGGGCTTCCTCAAGGACGGCACGACCGCGGCGCTGGTCGTGCAGGACCCCTACCGCATGGGCTATGACGGCGTGAAAACCGCGCTTGCCGTGTCGCAGGGCCAGAAGGTCGACGCCAATGTCGATACCGGCGCCAACCTCGTGACCAAGGACAACATGAGCGACCCGAAGATCTCGGCGCTCATCAACCCGAAGCTCGACTGCAAGTAAGCGGAATCGAATTCGCCCCCTGTCGGTTTGACAGGGGGCGAATTCCCGTGTCTGCATGTTGTCGGGCGGAGGTGAACGATGAGCATTTCCGACGCCGCGTCGGGCGGCCGGGCTGTGGGCGGCGAACGTAAGGATGGACCCATCCTTGAGCTGCGTGGCCTAGCCAAGAACTACGGCCCCGTGCAGGCGCTGAAGCCAGCGAACCTTGCCTTCAACTATGACGAAATCCACGCCATCGTCGGCGAGAACGGCGCCGGCAAATCGACGCTGATCAAGCTCCTGACAGGCGTTATCCGCCGGACCGCGGGCGAGGTGTTCTGGAACGGCAAGGCCGTCGCACTCGATACGCCGCAGGAAGCCATCGACCACGGCATCAACGCGGTGCATCAGGAAGTCGTGCTCTGCCGCCATCTGTCGGTCGCCGCCAACATCTTTCTCGGCGACGAGAAGGTAAAGTACGGGCTGATGCAAAAGCGGGAGATGACTCGCGAGGCGCAGCGTATCCTCAACGACATGGGTTTCAATCTGCCCGCAGGCGCCGAACTCGGCAGCCTTACCATCGGCCAGCAGCAACTCGTTGCCACCGCCCGCGCCTCATTGCGTGGCACGAAGTTTCTGATTTTCGACGAGCCCACCGCTTACCTCACCCGGCAGGAGGCAGCGCAGCTTTTCGCATTGATCCGGCGCCTCCGCGATAGCGGCGTTACCATCGTCTATATCAGCCACCGCCTCGAGGAAGTGTTCGAACTCGCGGATCGGGTCACCGTCCTGCGCGACGGCAATCTCGTCGGCACGCGCAACATCAAGGACACCAACGAGAACGAGTTGGTCGCGCTGATGATCAACCGCTCGATCGAACAAATCTACCACAAGGAGACGGTGCCGTTCGGCGAAGTGCTGCTCGAAACGCGCGGACTCTCGGGCAAAGGTTTCGAGGATGTCTCGCTGACGGTGCGCCGCGGCGAAATCGTCGGGCTCTATGGCCTGATCGGCGCGGGACGCAGCGAATTCGCCATGAGCATCTTCGGCCGCAATCCCAAGACGAGCGGTGAAATCCTCTGGAAGGGGCAACCCGTCGATATCCGCAAGGAACGCCAAGCGATCCGGCTCGGTATTGCGATGGCGCCGGAAAGCCGGCGCGATCAGGGCCTCAATCTCAACCTGTCGATCGGCTTCAACATCAACCTGCCGATCTACGACCGGCTGACGCATGGCATCACGATTTCCGCTCGTGAAGAGGCCGAACATGCGGACCGGCAGATTAAGGACCTCGCGATCAAGACGCCAAGCCGGCGCTCGCTGGCCTCGTCGATGTCGGGCGGCAACCAGCAGAAGATCGTCATCGGCAAATGGCTGAACCACGGCGCCGATCTTTTCATCTTCGATGAACCGACCGTGGGGGTGGATGTCGGCACCAAGGCGGAAATCTACCGGCTCCTTGCCGAGCTGCTGAAAAAGGGGGCCGGCATCATTCTCATCTCGTCGTACCTGCCGGAGGTCTACGAGCTGGCCGATACCTTGCACGTCTTCCGCGGCGGGCGGCTGACGGGCAGCAACGCGTTCCACGCGGCAAGTCACGAACAAGTGCTGGCCGAAGCCATCGGCGTCTAGGGGAGGCAGACCGCAATGACCACGACAACCGAGATCGCCTCCAAGGAGGCGGCGCGCGCCCGCCGCAACTACAGCTTCCTCTTCGCGCTGACGCTCCTCGGCATCCTGGTGCTGCTCTGCGTGGTGCTGACGATCGCCACCCCGAACTTCCTTACCGAGCGCAACATTCCCAACCTGCTGCGGCAGGGTTCGATGATCGCGATCCTGGCGCTGGGTGAAACCTTCGTCATTATAACCGCAGGCATCGACCTCAGCGTCGGCGCCATCGCCGGCTTTGCCACCGTGGTGATCGCCATGCTGATCCAGGCCGGGGTGCCGGTCTGGCTCTCGATCTTCATCACGCTGCTGGTTGGCCTCGGGATCGGCGTCTTCCACGCTTTCGGCATCACCAAGATGGGACTGCCGCCCTTCATCATCACCCTTGCGACACTGACGTCGCTCCGCGGTATCGGCCTCCTGATGACCAACGGGGCGACCATCAGCATCACCGACAAGGGCTTTACAGATTTCGCCACGCTCGACTTCCTCGGCATACCAAGCCTCTTCTGGATGGTCATCATGGTGGCGGTACCGGGCTATATCTTCCTATCGCTGACCCGATGGGGACGTTACCTTTTCGCCGTGGGTTCCAACCCTGAATCCGCCCGCCTGTCGGGTGTGCGGGTGCAGCTCGTCATCTACATCGCCTATTCGCTCTCAGCGGTGTGCGCTGCCTTCGTTGGCGTGCTGCTCGCGACGCGTATCGGCATCGGCAATGCGACGCAGGCCAATGGTTGGGAGCTGCAGGCGATCGCCTCTTCGGTGATCGGCGGCACCTCATTGTTCGGTGCTATCGGCTCGGTGCACGGACCGCTGATCGGCGCCTTCATCCTCGCCACGATCAATAACGGCGCGAACCTGCTCAACATCAACTCGTTCTGGCAGCAGATCATCACGGGCGGCCTGATCATCGTCATCGTGTTCTTCGATCAGCTGCGGCGGCGTTCGCGTTAGCCATGCAGGTGAGCTGTGGTCGCGCGGACGGAAAAGCGGGCGGGACGGCGTGAAGACCGACACCGTCTATAAGCGTGCCTTCAACCAGATGCTGGAGCTCGTTTCATCGACACCGGCCGGAGCCGCCGTTCCGTCCGAGAACGACCTTTCGGCACGCATGGCGGTAAGCCGCACGACGGTGCGCAAGGTACTGCGCCAACTCGAGGCGCGGCGGATCGTCGGCAGCCACGGCGCTGCGAAAGTCGTGCTTCGGGGACCAACCGACCTCGACCCGTTTCCCGATGCCGAAACCGTCTCGACCGCCGCGCAGGTCGAAACCCGCTTCATGGAATGGATGCTGCGCGGCGATCTCAAGCCGGGAACGGCGATCAATGCGCTCGACCTGGCCCGTCAGTTCGGCGTTTCGACCACCGGCATCCGCGAGTTTCTCAACCGCTTCGCCCGCTTCGGATTGATCGAGCGGCGGCCAAATGCCCGCTGGGTGTTCAAGGGATTTACCGACGACTTTGCGCTTGAGCTGTTCGATATCCGCGAATTGTTCGAGCTCAGGTCAGCGATCGCTTTCACCAAGCTGCCGCCAAGTTCGCCGCTGTGGAACCGGCTCAAGGTCATCCGGGCGCAGCACGAGCAATTGCTCGCGGTGATCGACACCCGCTTCCACGATTTCTCGGACCTCGACAACCGGTTCCACCGGCTGGTGCACGATGGCGCGCACAACCGCTTCATCGAGGACTTTTACGATATCATCGCCTTTATTTTTCACTACCACTACCAGTGGAACAAGGTGCTGGAGAAGCAGCGCAACCGCGTCGCCATCGTCGAGCATCTCGACTATATCGATGCGCTGTTCAGCCGCGACGCGGTGCGGGTGGAAGCGGCTGTAGGGCGGCACCTGACCTCGGCAAGGCAGACGCTGATGGCCTCCCTCGCCCCGGACGCGCAGCAGGTGGCGGAAGCGGCATTGACAGGCGCCCAACGATCGACCACATAGCGAAGCCATGATGACCGCAACGTCCATCCGCCGAGGTTTTTGGCCCGCTTGCCCGCGGCAGCGATAACGCACGTTCGGTGCGCTGTTGCCAAGCCGCGCCGGGAGCGCGGCTTTTTTATTGTCATCTTCGATCTATAATCAGGTTCGATCAGGCCTCAGGAGTGGTTCCATGACCGCGATCTCGAAAATCGCCGCTACCGGCACGAAGACGATCTTCATCGACGGGGAATCGGGCACCACCGGTCTCGATATCGTCCGCCGACTGGGCGACGTGCCGGGCGCGGCGCTCAAGAGCCTCCCGGCGGAGTTGCGTAAAGATGCGGCTGCCAAGAAGGCGCTGCTGGCCGAGGTCGACCTCGTCATCCTGTGCCTGCCCGACGCCGCCTCGAAAGAGACGGTCGCTCTGGTCGACAGCCTCGATGGCCGGAAGCCCAAGATACTCGACGCTTCGACGGCACACCGGGTCGCCCCCGGCTGGGTCTATGGCTTCGCCGAAATGGCACCGGGCCAGGCTGCGGCGATCGCCAAGGCCGACCGGGTTGCCAATCCCGGCTGCTATCCGACCGGCGGTATTGCGCTGCTCCGGCCGCTGGTCGAGGCCGGCATCATCCCAGCGGACTATCCGGTGACGGTCAACGCGGTTTCGGGCTATTCGGGTGGCGGCAAATCGATGATCGCCGATTTCGAGGGCGGCACGGCGCCGTCGTTCGAGCTCTACGGCCTTGGGCTCGAGCACAAGCATCTGCCGGAGCTGCACAAATATTCTGAGCTGTCGCGGCGGCCGATTTTCGTGCCGTCGGTGGGCAATTTCTATAAGGGCATGCTGGTCTCGGTACCGCTGCATCTCGATACGCTCAACGGCAAACCGAAGGCCGCAGACCTCCACGCTGCCCTCGCCAAATATTTCGACGGCGCCGAGCAGGTAACGGTTGTGCCAATGGCCGACGATACGACCGGACGGCTAGAGCCCGAGGCGCTGAACGATACCGACCGGATGGAACTCAGGGTCTATGGCAACGAAACGCATCGGCAGGCGGTGCTGGTCGCCCGGCTCGACAATCTCGGCAAGGGCGCATCCGGCGCCGCCGTGCAAAACCTCAAGCTGATGCTAGGCCTCTGATCCACCGATGAATTTTGCCAGCGACAATTGGGCGGGCGCGACGCCCGAAGTGATGGCTGCGCTCGCGCGCCACAACACTGGTTTTGCGAGCGCCTATGGCGGCGACGAGATTACCGCCTCGGTCAAACGCCGGTTCACCGAAGTGTTCGAGCGCGAGGTCGAGGTGTTTTTCACCGCGACCGGCACAGCCTCGAACGCGCTGTCGATGGCGGCGGTGGCCAAGCCGGGCGGGCTGATTTTTGCCAGCGCCGACGCACATATGCGTAATGACGAATACGGTGCGTCGGAGTTTTTTACGCAGGGCATGAAGATTATCGGCGTGCCGTGCCGGTTCGGCAAAATGGCGCTCGCCGATCTCGAACAGGCGGTTGCCCGTTACCCGGCGGGAAATCGTACGGGCATGCCGGTGGCGCTGAGCCTGACCAATGCGACCGAGGCCGGGACGCTTTACGCCGTCGATGAAGTCGCGACGCTGGTGAAATTTGCGAAGCAAAACGGCATGAAAGTGCACATGGATGGTGCACGTTTCGCCAATGCGGTTGCGGGCCTAGGCGTCACCCCCGCCGAGCTGACATGGAAGGCCGGAGTCGATCTGATGTCGTTCGGCGGCACCAAGAACGGCTGCTGGGCGGCAGAAGCCATCGTGGTGTTCGAACCGGGCCGCTTCCCGGACCTCGACGTGCTGAAATCGCGCGCCGGGCACACGTTCTCCAAGGCGCGGTTCGTTGCGGCGCAATATGAGGCCTATCTCGGAAACGGCAATTGGCTGAAGACGGCCAGCCACGCCAATGCCATGGCGCGGCGACTTGCCGATGGCATTGTCGCGGCTGGCGCGCGGCTCGGATGGACGCCACAGGCGAACGAGGTGTTTCCGGTTTTGCCGAAAGCGACGGCGGCGCGTCTACGTGCTGCAGGCGCGGTGTTCCATCCCTGGCCGGCGGACGAGGTTCAGATTGGCCCGGATGAAGAGATGGGCCGGCTGGTGACCTCATGGGCCACCAGCGCGGAAAGCGTCGAGCGGTTTCTGGAGCTGCTCTAGCCCGCGAGCACCTTGATCCTGTTGCCCGAGGGGTCGGTGGTTTCGATGCCGCCCTCGATGGTGGCGACCGGCGCGCCGATGGCGTCGAGGCGACTGCGGACTTCGCCGAGGGTCTTGCCGTCCTCGACCAATATCTCGAACCAGCGCAGACCCGCGGAACCTGCCATCGGCAAAGCGGCATTCTCGCCGGCCCAGATGTTGAACGCGATGGCGTGGGGCGTGTAATTGAGCCCGACATCGCCCATGCCGAATTTTTTGATGATGAACAGCCCGCCATAGCCCAGCCCGTCGCGATAGAATCGCATGGCGAGTTCAAGATCGTTGACGTGCACGTGGACATGGCCAATGCGTGTGCCTTCCGGCATTAGCGGCTGCAACACCGGATTTTCGCCGAGTTCGCCGAGCAGGCCATCGAGGTCGATCGGCTCGCGACCGGAATGCGGCTTCCCCTCGGTGGTCACCGCGTAGGCACCCTGATCGGCGTTGCCGAGCGTACCGCGCCAAGGCGTTTCGAAGGTGATCTCGATGCCGTTGCCGTCGAAATCCCAAAGGTAGATCGCCTCGGAGACGAGGTGGTCGGTCGGCGAAATCCTGACCTGCCGCTGCAAGGCACGGACGGCCATCTGCGCGAGGTCCGGGCGGGTCGGAACATGGATGGCGACGTGATAGAGGCCGATGGTGTGCTGCATCACCGGGCGGGTGGCGCCAAGTTCAAGCGTGATCAGCACTTTGCCGCCAACGCCGAGATTGAGCTCCGCCGGCGTTTCGGAGACGACCGCCAGGCCGACGACGTCGCGCCAGATGGCGAGGGCTTTGGCCTTGTCGGTGACGGCGATGCGCACCGGGCCGAAATGGGTGGAAAGCGGCAGAAGGGGTGCGTTGCGCACCTTGGGATCGGTCTCAACGGGAAAAATCATGGCGTCCTCAAAGCCGGATGACCGGCTGAAATTGCTGTTGATGACGATATAGGCCCTACCGCTGTTGCCGCCTATTGGTTGAAACCGAAGGCATTGTTCGGCTTTTGGGTCCGAACGCTACGCAAAACTCTTCAGCACGCGGCGGCGGTATTCGCTGGCGATGTAGATGACGACACCTGCGAAGATGAGGCCGCCGAGAAGCGAGGGCCAGTTCACGCCGGCGACGAGCTTGCCGATGAGGGCGCCAACGTCGATGGGTGCATTCGAAAATGCCGCCTCCTGCAGGTCGCGGCTATCAAAATTGAAGCTCAGGCGCTGGCGCAAGAAGGCGAGCAGATAGCCGCCGCCCGGTGCGTTCTGAAAATCGATGCTGTTTTCGAACAGCGAGAACAACACCGGGATGACCAGCGCCAGCGGCACGCTCCAGCGGCCAAACGCTGTCGACAGTGCACCCACCCAGGCGAAGAACGGGGCGTACCAGAGCAGCGCCAGCACGAGATAGCAGACAGCAACGGCACTGATATTGAGCCACGCTGTTACCGTACCGGGCACATCCGGCGCGCCGAGCATTGGCAGGACGAGTGGCGCGACGAGCGAGGCTGCTGCGGCGACGATGCCGGTGAGCAGGAAGGCGAGGAAGATCATGGCCGGCAGGATAGTCAGGCCGGCGACCAGCTTGCTCAGCAAAATCCTGAAATCGCTCTGCGGCATCGACTTCCAGAACAGCATCGAATTGTTGCGCCAATCGCTGTTGAAGGCGTCGGCGAAATAGAAGAACAGCACGAGGAAGAGATAAGCCCACCAGAGGAAGCCGAGGCCGAGAAAAGCCGCGTCGAACAGGCGATAGCCGCCGATGCCCGCGCCGTAAAAGCTGAATTGGGTGTGGCCGGAGACGAAGGCTGAGACGATCAGCAGCGTCAGGATGACGATGAGGATGAGCGGCGCGTAGAAAAACGCGCCGCGATGCTCGATGAATTCGCGCCGGAGCAGAATGAGGAACGCGCTCATGCGGCCACTCCGGCCGTGGGCTCTCGCTGCATCAGCGCTACGAAAAGATCGCTGAGGGTGGGGGTCGAGACCGTCCCCAAAGGTTCGAGTTTTTCTCGGTCGAGGCCGTCGAAGACCATCACGGTCTGGCCGAAGCGGGTTTCCTCGAAGACGGGTGCGAGGGCTCGCGCTGCCTGGAAATGATCGGGCGACGCCACGAGCTGCAGATAACGCCGGCCGACGTCGGCCATCGGCGCATCGAGGATCAGCGACCCGTCGCGCATGAACATGATGTCGGTCAGCATGAACTCGATCTCATCGACCTGGTGCGTGGTGATCAGGAGGGTGCGATCGGGCGTCATGTAGTCCTCGATCAGCCGCCGGTAGAAGCGTTTGCGGAAGGTGATGTCGAGGCCGAGCGTCGGTTCGTCGAGCACCAGCAGTTTTGCCTCGATGGCCATCACCACGGCGAGATGCAGTTGCGCCAGCATGCCTTTCGACAGATTGCCGATCTTGGCGCCGAGCCGCACCTCGGTGCCTTCGAGCAGGCTTTCGGCCCGCGCCGTCGAAAAGTTCGGATGGATGCCGGCCACCAGCCGGAAAAGATCGCGCACGACGAGGAAGCGCGGCAGGCTCGCCACATCGGAAATGAACGCGACGTCGCGCATCAGTCGGGCGCGCTGGGCGAAAGGATCGACGCCCAACACTTTGATCGAGCCCTGACAGGGCGTCAGGCCGAGAATGGCGTTGAGGGTCGTGGTCTTGCCGGCGCCATTGTGGCCGACGAGCCCATAGACGCGGCCTGCGGGAATGGTGAAATCGATACCGTGCAGAATCTCGCGCGAGCCGAACCGCTTTTTTAGGCCGCGGGCGACCACAAGCGGACCTGCTGCCGAAGCCGGAACGGTAGTCGTTTTGCTGGCGGAATCGGTCATCGGCGCCTTCCTTGGGGCGGTTTGTCGCGAGGAGTCTAGCTTAGCCGGCAGGCGGAAGCGATTGCCGCGAGCGGCTTCCCGATGCTATCTGCAAGGCGGGCAAAGCGTTGTGGCGGCCTTCTTTTGCGTTAACGCGTCGCGGAATTCGCAAGACAGAGGCTGCGCCAAGGGGAACGAGGCAGGACCAATGGCCGACATACTGGATTATTGCGCGGGTCAACCCGCCGTGCATTTCGAGTCCGGCGAGACGATCATCCCGGAGGGCGCGCGGCTCGGCAAGCTGTTCGTGCTGATCGACGGGCAGATCGAGGTGGTCCGCAAAGACACCCAGGTCAGTCATGTCGACGAACCCGGCTCGGTGCTGGGCGAAATGTCGGTGCTGCTCGACATGCCACACAGCGCCACGGTTAAGGCGCTGTCGGACGTAAATGCCTATGTGATCGACGACGCCATGAAGTTTTTGGAATCGCGCTCGGAAGTCGCCATCCACATCGCGACCCTGCTGGCCCGGCGGCTCTATTATACGACGACCTATCTGGTCGACCTGCAGCAGCAGGTGGAGGGACGACGCCACGATCTCGATGTCGTCGACCAGATTCTCGGCTCGCTGGTGATCGAAGAGCCAACCGCCGCGCCACCGCCGAAACCAGCTCGCAAGCGGGCGCCGGCGAAGAAGGGCTAGATCGCGGCCCCTACCGCCAGAGTCGCGAAGTAGGCCATCGCCACATAGGTGATCTGGTGGAAGAGTTGGTCCAGGCCATGCAGGGCCCAGAAGCGCTGAGCGTTTTCGTCAGGATCGACGCCGCGCCCGTAGTAGACCTTGGCGAAATCCACAAGATAATGCACGACGAACTCGGCTGCGGCGATCGCCGCCAGAGCGGGCAACGGGACGCGCGCAATGAGCAGGACGATGGCGGAGAGCACCGCGTGGAGGCCGGCATGAGCGTAACCGCCGGCTGCGAGGAAATTGCCCTTTTGAGCGATCATCCAGCCGGCCTGGAGCACATAGTCGGCGATGTAATGCTTGAATTCCAAGCCCAGCAGCAACAGCAAGACCCAGCCGATCGTCACTGCAGAATCCCCCCGCCCGCCGTCCTGTTAGCGACCTCTCCCCCGGCCGGCAATTGACCCGAGGATGAGTCGGCGCGACCACTTTTTCGCAGGTCTTCGCGCCTTGAGCTTATCAATTTCGGTAGAATAGAAAATGGAACCCGCGTCTTTAAGCCTCGCTTGTTCAGGATCGAGCAAACCACCGCTTCTGCCTGAGCATGCCTCGTTATTTCGCAGCGACCCTAGCACTTTCGGCCGCACGAAAGCTGAAGAAGCTGTTCAGCCCCGGTTCACTGCCAACAGCATTCTATGCGCGCGCAGCACTCGTCAGACGGCGTTTTTGAATGCTATGGTCGTGCCGCTCAAATACATCACACGTTTTGTTCTGACGGATCGGGGACCTCGAATGCGGCGTTTCGGCATACTGGCAGTGGCGATTTTGAGCCAGATCGTGCTCGGCGGTGTGGCGGTGGCCGACACGGTCGATGCCGGCAAGGCGGTGGGCGTCAATCCAAGCGCCAGCAATATATCCGGTGCGAAGACGACGACACTAGTCGTCGGTTCAGATGTCTTGATGGGCGACAAGATCGTCACTGGACCGAATGGCCAGGTTCAGCTCATTTTCAACGACGATACCCATCTCGTAGTCGGCCCAGGTTCAGCGCTGATCGTCGAAAAATACCTGCTGCGCGGCAAGGATAAATCGGTCAGGCAGTTCGCGATCAATTCGCTCTCTGGAACGTTCCGATTCATCACTGGCAAGAGCGATCACAGCGCCTATACGATAAATACGCCGACCGGCACGATCGGCGTGCGCGGCACGGCGTTCGACTATCTGGTCGAGCCGAAGAGTAAAGTGGTGCCGGGGTTTGATGGCCGCACCTGGGTGGCGTTGTTCCGCGGCGCGGTGCAACTTTGCGACCTCAAGGGCAAGTGCGTGACCCTCTCGCACCAGTGCGACCTCGGCGCGACCAGCCTCACCGATTCCTACACGATCGGCAAAGTGCTGGCGGCTGACGGGGGGGCGCGCGGCAGCTTCCGCTATATCGTGTCGCAGAAGCTGTTGATGCAGCCGTTCTGGGTGGATGAATCACGGCGGTGCTTCATTGATACGAATACGAACCAAACACTGCCGGAGGCGGTCATCAGTAAGGGCGGCGGAACGCCGCCGTGCAAAGCGCGTATCTGCAACCGCTAGTGGGTAACGGCCAACGGGGCAGCGGTTTGAGACTGTAACTGCGAATGCTGAAGCGCCAGATCATCCCGACCTTGCTGGGGCTGGCGCTTATCGCGCTGCTGGTGCTGGTGCGGCTGGCCGATCCTTATCCCGTCCGGGTGGCGCGGGAGACGACGTTCGATTTCTTCCAGCAGCTTCAGCCGCGGGCGAAATCTGATGCGCCGGTGCGGGTCGTCGATATCGATGAGGACTCGCTGCATACGATCGGCCAGTGGCCCTGGCCACGCAGTATTTTGGCGACGCTGACCAGCCGGCTGGGCGAACTCGGCGCCGCTTCGATCGGCTACGACGCGCTGTTCCCGGAGCCCGACCGGCTGTCGCCAAGCAAGCTTGCGGCGAGCCTGCCGGCGCCAGCAGCGGGGACAACGCCCCCTGCCCTTCCCGACTACGACCAGCAGTTTGCCGACGCACTCGGCCAGACGCCGTCGATTCTCGGCTTTTCGATCTCGGCAGGTGCGAAAACGTTGCCGACAGCGGCAAAGGCCGGCTTCGCTATCAGCGGAACCGACCCGACGGCGGCGATACCGCATATGCCGGGCGCCGTGCTACCGCTCGCCCAGCTCGGGGCTGCTGCGCATGGTCTAGGCGGGCTCAGCCTCGACAATGCGGAGAGCGCCAGCGTGGTGCGGGCGCTCCCGCTGGTCTGGGCCAACGGCAAGCAGCTCTATCCCAGCCTCGCGCTCGAAGCGCTGCGGATTGCGCTCGGCACCGACACCATCGTGGTCTTCGGCGATACCGACAATCAGGGCTATGTGCAGAGCATCCGCGTCGGCGATTTCACCATTCCAACGACGGCGGAAGGTAATCTCACGGTCTACTATGCCAAGCCCGACCCGTCGCTTTACGTGTCGGCCCGCGATATCCTTGGCCCCGACTACCACGACCTCGCGCCGCTCATCAAAGGCGAGATCGTGCTGATCGGCACCTCAGCGAGCGGCCTGCTCGATCTCCACACCACCGCGCTCGGGGACAATGTGCCGGGCGTGTCGATCCATGCGCAGGCAATCCAGCAGATCCTCGCGGGCGTCTATCTCACCCGCGCCGACTGGGTAAGCGGGCTCGAGATCGCGAGCTTTGTCGGCATCGGGTTGCTCATCATCGGCTTCATCCTCAGGGTCGGGCCGCTGGCAGCGCTGCTGATCGGTGCGGGGTTGCTGGTGGCGATGATTGCAACCTCTTGGTTGCTCTTTACCCGCTATGGATTGCTGCTCGACCCGAGCTTTCCGGTGGTCGGGAGTTTTCTACTCTACTCGGCGATGGTGTTTTTCCGCTTTGCCATCACCGACGCCGACCGGCGCCAGATCCGGCGCGCCTTCGGGCACTACGTCGCCCCAACGCTGCTCGCCGAGATCGAGCGGTCTGGCGATCGACTGAAGCTTGGCGGCGAAGTACGTGACCTCAGCGTAATGTTTGCGGACGTGCGCGGCTTCACCACGATCAGCGAGAAGATGGCCCCGGAAGAGCTGCTCGCCATGCTCAACACGCTGTTCGGCGCGCTGGGCGGCGAGGTCACCGCGCAATATGGCACGATCGACAAGTTCATCGGCGATGCGCTGATGGCGTTCTGGAATGCTCCCGTCGATGTCGAAAACCATGCGCTCAGGGCCTGTCAGGCGGCGCTCGGCATGCGGGCGCGGCTTCGAGCGCTCAATGCTGCTGATGCCTTCGGCCGCAAGGCGGCGGGGCGTGAGCCCGCCGAGCTGGCCGTCGGTATCGGCATTTCGACCGGTCCGGCGCTCGTGGGCAATATGGGGCTCGAAACGCGCTTCGACTATTCCTGCCTCGGCGATACAGTGAACGTCGCCTCACGTGTCGAGGGCGCGTGCAAGACCATCGGCTACGACATTGTGGTGGTCGAGGAAACGCGCGCAGCGGCGGCCGAGCTGGCCTTCCTCGAGGCGGGATCGCTGCTGCTCAAAGGCAAGGCAGCGCGTGAGCCGATCCATATTCTCGTCGGTGATGCGGTGGTGGCGAAGAGCACGGCCTTCGCAGAGCTCAGGGCGGCCCACGAGACGGCCATCGCGGCACTGCAGCAGGGCTCGTGGGCAGACGAAGCGGCGGTTGCCTGCAAAGCGGCTGCCGGAAAAGTCGATCCCCGGCTCATCGGGTTCTATGACTTGCTGCTGCTCCGCATGGAAGATTTTGCCGTCTAGAGGCGACGGCTGGCTTACTCGCCGGTTTCGGCTTCCGCCAGATGGGCCCGTGTGCGCGCGATGACGGCGGCAACCGTAGCGGGCGGCGCAGCGATCAGCGGCATGGCGATGTCGCGCACGGTCTGCTGCTCGGTCGGCGACAGGTATTCGACCGGCGATTTGCCGTCGACGCGGGCCAGCATCAGGCAGGCCAGCAACGTTGCGGTTCGCCGTTCGGTGTCGCGGCGTAGGGGCTCGGGAAAGTGGCCGAGCCAGGTTGAGAGGAACGCCGTGGCCTGACCGAACAGCGCCGCGCGGATCTCCTCAACATGCACGGCCTTGAGCAGCAGATGGTTGAGGCAGAACGCGCAATCGAACGCCGGATCGCCATACCAGGCGCATTCGGCGTCGAGCAGCACCGGATGGCCATCCGCCCGGCTGACGAGGATGTTCTTCGGGCTGACGTCGCCGTGGACGAGCGCAATTTTCGTTGCTGCGGTTTCGGCGAGGCAGGTGAGGATCGGCTTGCTCAAGTCCGGCTGCCGCGCTGCGAGGGTTCGGAGATACGGGTCGAGACGGAGGGCGTCGAACAACTCGTCCGTCGCGAAGGCCGCAGCGACCTTCGCATTGTTGAGGGTTGCGGCATGGATGCGGCCCAGCGCATCGGCAACCGCAACCGGCGTGTGTGGATCAGCGCGGCCGGCCAGCAATTCCGCTTTCCACAGGCGAAAATCCTCGGGCGGGAGATATTCGAGCAGCGCGATACCGTGGTCGCGATCCTCGCCGAGCACTTTCGGGGCGGCGCCCGGCACGATCTCGCCGGCGCGCCTGAGCCAGGCGATCTCGAAGTGGTTGCGCTCGAGCGGCGCCTGCCAATCGCTGGCGACCTTCAACTTCGGGAGTGCCCGCTTGGCGCAGTAAAGCTGACCACCGGAAAGGCGAATGCGGACGATGTCGGAGGAAACGCCGCCGGTCAGCGGCTCGACCGCGATCGGGCCATCGGCGCCGATGCCGGCTCTGGCGAACAGCGGCGGCAACAGGGTTTCCCAGCTTTGGTCAGCCATCTCTTCCCTCCTGACGAGAGCCATGCGTTTTCGCAACGCTCCCATGCGACAAACGCGCGCAGGCGCCTATTACTGACCGGCGCGCAACGCTAACTCCCTCATTCTGTTTGCTTATCCGCCAGCCGCGGATGGCGCAACTTCATTCAGACTTAACCATCGGGATTGTCGCGGACTTGTCACGTGACAGAGACGCTTGATCTCATAAGGGAGCTTATTATATGTGGGCTTATGATAAGCACACATACCAAAAACAGCGAAGACAGCCGGATGGCACCCGAGCGCAAACATTTTGGATACATGATCCACGACGTGGCGCGGTTGCTGCGGCGGCAGTTCGACACTGAGGCGCAGCGGCACGACCTGACGCTGCCGCAGTGGCGGGTGATCGGGCAGTTGTCCCACGCTGACGGTATTTCCCAGGTGGCGCTCGCCGGGCTCATCGACACCGATCCAATGACGGTAAGCGGCGTGATCGAGCGGCTTGAGGCCAAGGGCCTGGTACTGCGCGTGGCCGACCCCGACGACAGCCGGGCGAAGATCGTAAAAATCACCGACAAGGCGCGCTCGCTCGTCAGCGAGATGAAGCTTTTGGCCGACGACGTCTACGCCTCGGCCTTCGAAGGCATTTCGGAGCATGACCGAGAGATGGTGCTCCGGACACTGACAAAAATGAGCGCAAACCTCTCGAAGCAGCGCGCTCCAGGCAAGGAAGAACTCGTATGAACGCCCGTGTTACACCGCCCGGCCAGGGCGACGCCAAGGTTGTGCAGATGCCGACAACTGCCGAGGCGCCCAAGCCTTCGCAGCCGGCACCTGGCCCTGCCCCCGCCGCAGCCGTTGCAGCGCCGCCGGAAACCGCCAAGAAGAAGGGCGGCGGACGCCGTCTTGCGCTGATGATTTCGGTGCCGGTGATCCTGATCGCCGGTGGCGTCTATTTCTGGCTGAGCGGTGGCCGTTATGAGGACACCGACAACGCTTATGTGACGCAGCCGATCGTTTCGATTTCCCCCGACATTTCCGGGCGGGTGACCGAGATCGACGTCAAAGAGAACCAGTACGTCAAAGCGAACGATACGCTCTTCAAGATCGATCCGGCGCCCTACCAGATCGCGCTTGATCAGGCCAATGCGGCGCTGGCGTCGGCGCGGCTCAATGTCGAACAGCTAAAGGTCAACTACTCGACGGCTCAGGCGAAGCTGGCGACGGATCAGCAGACACTGGTGATCCAGCAGCGCACGCAAGACCGCAATACCGATCTTCTGGCCAAGGGCGTCGCCTCCGCGACTACCGTGGACCAAGGCGCCCTGGCCGTGCAGACGGCGCAACAGAACGTCGATCTCGACAAGCTGTCGGTTACCGGTGCTCTCGCCGCGCTCGACGGCAACGCCAATCTGTCGACGGACGACCATCCGGCCGTGAAGGCCGCGCTCGCCGCCGTCGAAGGCGCCAAACTCAACCTCAGCAAGACGACTGTCTTCGCACCGGCGGCTGGCGTCATCAGCCAGATCCCGAGCTTTAACGTCGGCCAGTTCGTCCCTGCTGGTACCGCGATCGTGAGCCTCGTCGAAACGGGCAACACCTGGGTCGAGGCGAACTTCAAGGAGACGCAGCTTGCCGAACTCAAGATCGGCCAGCCGGCAACCGTGGCGGTCGACACTTACGGAACCAAGCTGACGGGCAAGGTCGAGAGCGTGCAGGCCGCGACCGGCGCGATGTTCTCGCTGATCCCGCCGCAGAACGCGACGGGCAACTGGGTGAAAGTCGTGCAGCGCGTTCCGGTGGTGATTTCGATCGAGGCGAATCCGGATCAGCCGCTCCGCTCGGGCATGAGCGCCACGGCAACGGTCGATACCGGCCGCAGCACGTGGGACAAGTTGATGGGGCGCTGAGCCCGTAATTCAGGGCGCGGCGACAAAGCCGCGCCCAACATGTTTTTCCTTGGAGGCCTCCTATGGCCAAAGCTCCTCAGACGTTTTCCGCGCCCACAGTGGTGGTCAAGCACAAGAATCTGCTGACCGTCGCCTTGATGCTGGGCACCGTGATGCAGGTGCTCGACACCACCATCGCCAACGTCGCGCTGCCGCATATGGCGGCTTCGCTCGGCGCGGCGCAGAACGAAATCACCTGGGTCCTCACCTCCTATATCGTGGCCGCTGCCATCGCGACGCCACTTACCGGCTGGATGTCTGACCGCATCGGTCAGAAGCGGCTGTTCATCATTTCCGTCATCGGCTTCACGATTGCGTCGGCCCTTTGCGGCATCGCCAGCAGCCTTGACGAAATGGTGGTGTTCCGCGTCCTGCAGGGCATCTGCGGCGCCATGATCGCGCCCCTGGCGCAGACAGTGATCCTCAACATCAATCCCAAAGAGCGCATCGGCCAGGCGATGGCCATTTACGGCATGGGCATTATGGTCGCCCCGATTATCGGGCCGACGCTTGGCGGCTGGCTGACCGAAAGTTTTGACTGGCGCTGGGTGTTCCTGATCAACCTCCCCGTCGGCATCGCGACCGTGATCATGCTGTTCCTCTATATGCCGGACACCATCATCAAGATCCGCCGCTTCGACTTTTTCGGCTTTGGCATGCTGGCGCTCGGCGTCGGCTCGCTGCAGCTTCTGCTCGACCGCGGCGCCGACAACGATTGGTTCAGCTCGACCGAGACGTGGATCGAGCTTGGGCTGGTGATCACCGGCTTCTGGGTGTTCATTACTCATTCGCTGACGGCCAAGACGCCGTTCATCGATCTCAGGATTTTCAGGGACCTCAACTTCTCCATGGGGTCGCTGTTCATGTTCCTCGTGGGTATCACGCTGTTCTCCGGCCTCGCTCTGCTGCCGCCGCTGCTGCAGAACCTGATGGGGTACCCGGTGATCCTCTCCTCGGTGATCATGGCGCCACGCGGCATTGCCACCATGGCGGCGATGATGATCGTGGGCAGGCTCACCGGTAAGGTGGACGCGCGCATCATGATGCTCTTTGGCATCGGCCTTATGGGCTACTCGCTCTACCTGATGACCGGGTTCAACCTCCAGATGGACTACTGGCCGGTGATCACCACGGGCATGATCCAGGGGTTTGGGATGGGGTTCATCTTCGTCCCCCTGTCGACGCTGGCCTTTGCGACGATTCCACCGTCATTCCGCGCCGACGGCGCCTCGATGTTCGCTCTCGTGCGCAACATGGGCCAAGGCGTCGGCATCTCGGTGGTGACGGCGGTGCTGTCCCACATGATCGGCGTCAACCATGCGGAGATCGGCGAACGCATGACCTCGACCTCATGGGCCGTGATGAACCAACTGCCGATCCTGCTGACGGGCAACAAGATGTACCTCGACCTGATCGACCAGTTCGTCCAGCAGCAGGGCACCATGGTCAGCTACCTCGACGACTTCGTCTTGATGATGTGGCTGTCGATCGCGGCGGCGCCGATTATCCTGATGCTGCGCGGCAACAAGGCAAAGGCGGTGGCAAATGCCAAGCCGCAGACGGCGGAAGAAAAGGCGCTCGAGCGCGCTCACGCAATGGCCGAATAGTTTCGCGTAACGACCTCCAAAGTCGATTCGGCCGTAAGGCGCCCTTCTCCCGAGGGGCGCCTTTCTCTTTGTGGCAACCGCCCCGCCGGGGTGCGTCACGCGGTCGCGATTACGGCTTTCTTGCCGAGAATTAAGCCGCCAGCCATTTTTTGCGCCGCGACGCGCCGTAGATTGGGCCGTCGGCTCTCAGGCGCCCGCCGTTCAGCTAAATCGAGAGGTTGGCCGTGACGACAAGTGATGCCTATCTGGTTTTTTCCCGTTTCGGGCTCGGTGCCCGGCCCGGTGATCTTATGGCGATTTCGAGTGCGCCAAAGGCAGCGCTGCTTGCCGAAATCGACGATCCGACGTCTCTTTTCCTCGCCAATTCGGACCTGCCGAGCACCGCGGATGCCTTTACCCAGGTGCGCGAGTTCCAGCGTGCCCGCGATCTGCAGCGCAAGCAGGCCGATGCAGCCGCGGGCCTGGCTCCCACGGGTTCCGACATGATGGCTGGTGGCGCGAAGACGACGGCACCGGTTGCTGCAGTTCCGGCGGCCAAAATCGCGATGGGTGCCGACGCCATGGGCGGCGGTATGGGAGTCATGGGCGGGATGGCCGCTCCACCTGCGACCTCGAAGCCAATCAAGCCAGGGCCCGACGCCTACCAGACCATTACGCCGAACCCGAGCACGATGATGGATGCCGAGATTGCTGCGCGGATCGACCGGGCGCTTGCGGCGCCGATCGGTTTTGGCGAGCGGCTGGTCGCCTTCTGGACCAACCACTTTGCGGTGCAGACCGCCGCCGATGAGGTCGTCCGCGGCCTTGCCGGGGCCTTCGAGCGCGAGGCGATCCGCCCGTATGTGCTCGGCAATTTCGGCGATATGGCGCTGGCGGCAACGCAGCATCCGGCGATGCTGATGTCGCTCAACAACGCGACCTCGATTGGCCCAAACTCGCCGCAGGGGCTCAAGAGCGGCAAGGGGCTCAACGAGAACCACGCCCGCGAGCTGATGGAGCTCCACACGGTCGGCGTCGATGCCGGGTACACGCAAGCCGACGTCACGAGCTTTGCCAAGGTTCTAACCGGCTGGACTTTTGGACGCGGCGAGAACGAGCCGGAAATCTACGGGCGCTTCGTCTTCCGCAACTACGCCCACGAACCCGGCCCGCAGACCGTGATGGGCAAGGTCTATCCGCAAGACGGGGTCGACCAGGGGCTGGCGGTCATCGCCGATCTCGCGAAAAGCCCGGCTACGGCGAAGCATGTCGCGACGCAACTCGCGACCTATTTTGTCGCCGACAATCCCGACCCCGCGCTGGTCAAGCGGCTCGCCGACACGTTTCATAAGAGCGGCGGCAATCTCAAGACGGTGACGCTGGCGCTGATCAATTCGCCGGAAGCATGGGCGGCGCCCGCCGAAAAACTCAGGACACCGCAGGAGTTTCTGTGGTCGGCGGTGCGGGCCCTAAAACTCGACATCAAGCCGGGCGTCGTCAATCGCACTCTCGCCGACCTCGGGCAGCCGTTGTGGAATCCGCCCTCACCGCAGGGTTTTAAGGACGACGCGGCAACCTGGCTGGCGCCGGATGCGATGACCACCAGAGTCGATGTCGCCGAACTGCTCGCCTCGCAGGACAAGACGCTCGGTGATCCCGTCCAACTCGCCAGCGATGTGCTCGGCGACAAAATGAGTTCCGATACCAAAACCGCCGTCGAACGTGCCGAAAGCCGCGGCCAGGCCGTCGCCTTGCTGCTGATGAGCCCCGAATTCCAGCGGAGATGAAATGAAGAATCCGTTCGTTACCGACGCGATGCTCTGCACCTCCCGCCGGACGTTTCTTGCCGGCGCGGGAGCGCTCACCGCTTGGGCGGTGATGCCGAAATTCGCCTTCGCCGGGCAGACCCGTGATCCGCGCTTCCTGACCATCATTTTGCGCGGGGCGATGGATGGCCTCGCCGTCGTCCCGCCGATCGGCGACCCGGATTATCCGGCGCTGCGGCGCGACCTCGCCATCGGCACCGGCGATTTTGGGCCAACCCTGACTCTCGACGGGTTTTTCGGCCTCAACGAAGCGATGCCGGGTTTCCACGCGCTTTATCAGAAGGGCGAGGCGCTCATCGTCCATGCCGCGGCCACCGCCTATCGCGACCGCTCGCATTTCGACGGGCAGGACGTGCTCGAAAGCGGCATGACCGGCCCAAAAATGAGTGAGAACGGCTGGATGAACCGGCTCGCGGCGGTCATGCCGAAAGGCGACGGCATCCGCCCCATCAGCGGGCTTGCCGCGACACCGACGGTACCGCTGATCCTTAGGGGCGAAGCCCCGACGCTGACCTGGACGCCGCCGGACTTCAAGCCGGCCGGCAGCGACACCATCAGCCGCCTCGTCAGCCTTTACACGCACCAGGACCCGACCATGGCCAAAGTGCTCAGCGCCGGTGTTTCCACCGACGAACTTGCCGGCGACGGCATGGACCCAATGAAACGACAAGGCGGCCTTGCCGCCTCGTTCAAACAGGTTGCGGCGGGATCTGCAAAGATCCTGTTGCAGGAGGACGGCCCGCGCATTGCCGTCCTCTCTTATGACGGGTGGGACACCCACACCAATGAGGGCGCGGAAACCGGGCGGCTGTCGGGATTGCTCAGCGCGCTCGACGGGGCACTTACCGCACTGGCTGATGGGTTGCAGCCGGTGTGGAAGGATACCGCAATCGTCGTCTTGACCGAGTTCGGCCGAACGGCCGCAACCAACGGCAATGACGGCACGGACCACGGCACGGGAACCACGGCGTTCCTGTTCGGTGGAGCGATCAAAGGTGGACGGGTCATCGCCGACTGGCCGGGCCTCAAGCCGAACCAGCTCTACCAGAGCCGCGACCTTGCGCCGACGACCGATGTTCGCGCCATCCTCAAGGGCGTGCTGCGCGATCATCTGGGTGTCGGCGAGCCGATGCTAACGGCGCAGGTGTTTCCGGATTCGATCGGCGTGAAGCCGATCGATGGATTGATCGCGTAAGCAGCAGTTCCGTTTTTCCTTCTCCCCTTGCGGGAGAAGGAAATGCGCAGCCACGCTGCCAAGCCCTACAATTTATACGCCTTCTTCGCCAACCCATAGGCGAGGTCTGCCGCCAGTTCGTGAGCCTCGTCCAAATCCAGCCGGTGATCGGCGACCAATCGTGCGAGGTACCCGCAATCGACGCGCCTCGCCATGTCGTGGCGGGCGGGGATCGAAAGATAGGCGCGGGTGTCGTCGTTGAAGCCGACGGTGTTGTAGAAGCCGGCGGTCTCGATGACGCCTTCGCGGAAGCGGCGCATGCCGTCAAAGCTGTCGAAGAACCACCAGGGCGGCCCGAGCCTGAGCGCGGGATAGACCCCGGCCAGCGGCGCCAGTTCGCGCGAATAGCTGGTCTCGTCGAGGGTGAAAAGAATGAGCGTCAGCCGGGGGTCGGTGCCGACCGCATCCAGCAGCGGTTTGAGCGCATGGACGTAATCCGTCGATGTCGGGATATCGGCGCCTTTGTCGGGGCCGTACGTCTCGAACAGCGACGGGCTGTGGCTGCGGAACGAGCCCGGATGAAGCTGCATGACCAGCCCGTCGTCGAGGCTCATGCGCGCCATCTCGGTCAACATCTGTGCGCGGAACAGCTCCGCATCAGATGAGGTGATTGGTCCCGCCATAAGACGATCGAATAGGGCTGCGGCATCGCCACCATCGAGATCTGCGGTCGCCGCGCTTGGATGGCCGTGATCGGTTGAGGTTGCACCGCGCGCGATGAAATAGGCCCGGCGGACGCGGTGGGCTTCAAGATATCCCTCCCAGGTCACCGGCGTGCCGGCCAGCGCGCAAAGCTGGGCGACGCGTTCGGCAAAACCGTCGCGGCCACGATCGGGGTCGATCACCGCATCTGGGCGGTAGGCCGGAAGCACCCTGCCCTTCCAGCCGGAAGCCTTGATCTGGTCGTGGTAGGCAAGGGAATCGAGGGCGCCGTCGGTCGTCGAGATCGCCTCGATGTTGAAACGCTCGAAGAGAGCGCGTGGCCGGAACGCGGGCGTTTTCAGTGCCGCATCGATGGTATCGTAAGCCGCGTCGGCGGTCTTCTCGCTGAGCCGCTCGGTGATGCCGAAGAGTGTCTCCACCGAGTGCTCCAGCCAGACCCGCGACGGCGTGCCCCGGAATAAATGCCAGTTCTTGACGAAGAGCCGCCAGATGGCGCGATTGTCGTGGTTGTGGACGACGCCGTGCTTATCCGGCACGCCCAAATCCTCGAGCGAAATGCCTTGCGAATAGAGCATGCGAAAGACGTAGTGATCGGGTCGCACGAACAGCGACACGGGGTCGGAGAAGGCCTCGTTTTCGGCGTACCATTTCGGCTCGGTATGCCCATGCGGCGAGAGGATCGGCAGGTTGGCGACGCCGGCATAAAGCTCGCGGGCGATGGCGCGCGCTTCCGGCTCAATCGGCAACAGCCTGTCGGGATGCAGGGGCATGTTATTCTCCTCGTCGTCTTATTGGACTAAAGCCCCAGCCACGGGACCTGCTTTTTCTCGGCCTCGTCGATGGCCTCGTCATAGCCGGCGTCAGCATAACGCATGACGCCGAGCGAGGTGTCGTTGGTGAGGGCGCGCTGCAGCCGCTCGGCGGCAGCGGGCGTGCCATCGGCGATCAGGGTGACGCCGGCGGAAGTCATGTAGCCGGCGTAGCCGCCGCCGCCCGAATGGACCACCACGAGATCGGCCATCGACGAGCAGAGCGCCATCGCATCAATCAGCGGCCAGTCGGCGATGGCGTCCGAACCGTCCTTCATGTTCTCGGTCATGATGTTGGGATGCGCCATCGCGCCGGCATCGAGGTGGTCGCGGCTGAAGGCGATCGGTGCCGAAACTTCGCCCTTGCGGACGAGGTCGTTGACGGCCAGCGCCAGCGTCGTGCGTTCGCCGTGACCGAGCCAGGCAATGCGCGCTGGCAGCCCCTCAAATGGCACGTGCTTGCGCGCAAGGCCGATCCAGTTGGTGACGATTTTGTTGTGCGGGAAGAGTTTCAGCACGAGATCGTCGATGCGTTCGATGTCGGCGCTTTCGCCCGACAGCGCCATCCAGCGGAACGGTCCGATGGCGCGGGAGAACAGCGGACGGAGATAGGCCTCCGTAAAAATCTTGATGTCGAAGGCGTTCTGCACGCCACCGTTCTTGGCCTGGGTGCGGATGAGGTTGCCGTTGTCGAACACCTCGGCGCCCGCCTGCTGAAAATCGAGCATGGCCTGGACGTGGTCGACGATCGAGGCGGTCGAAGCCGCTATCAGTTTTTGGGGATCGGATTTCCGGAGCGCGCGAACCTCATCGAGCGAAAAACCCTTCGGCACATAGCCGTAGACGAGGTCGTGCGCCGACGTCTGATCGGTGACGATATCTGGGATGATGCCGCGGCGGAAAATTTCCGGATAAACCTCGGCTGCGTTGCCGACGAGGCCGATGGACGTGGCGCGTTTCTCCTTTACCGCGGCGTCGATCATCTTCAGTGCGGTGTCGAGATCGGGGGCGATTTCGTCGAGATAGCCGATGGTTTTCCGCTTTTTTGCCCGCTCCGGATCTATGTCGACGCAAAGAATGGCGGCGCCGGCCATGCGCCCGGCCAGCGGCTGCGCGCCGCCCATGCCGCCAAGTCCCGCCGTGAGGATGAATCGGCCGGCCAGCGAGCCGCCGAAGCGCATTTCGGCAATGCGCATGAAGATTTCATAGGTACCCTGGATGACACCCTGGCTGCCGATATATTGCCACGCCCCGGCGGTCAGCCCGCCCCAGACGATGAGCCCCTTTTTTTCCAGCTCATAAAACACCTCGGCCTTGGCCCACTGCCCGACGATGTTACAATTGGCCATGATGACCAGCGGCGCCTTGTCGTGGGTTTTGAGCACGCCGATGGGCTTGCCGGACTGGATCACCAGCGTCTCGTCCTCCGCCATCGATTTCAGCGTCCTGACGATGGCGTCGTGGCTCTTCCAGTTGCGAGCCGCTTTGCCGAGCGCGGCATAAATCACCAGATTTTCCGGGTCTTCGCCGACCGAAAGGACATTCTCCAGCAGCCGAAGAATACCCTCTTGCCGCCAGCCTTTAGCGCGAAGCTGAGTGCCGTAGGGAACAGGGAAATTGGGATGGCGGGAGACGGGCTGGGACATGAGTGGTTCTTAGCATCGGCGGCGCGTGAGCCCAAGCGCATCGTGCTTGCATCATTCGGTCGCAGGTGGAAACAAAGGAGCACCATGAGGGAACGATCATGAACGAGACCGACCACAAGCATCTCGTGCGCTGCGTAGACCTCGCCGAGGAAGCGCTGAAGGCGGGCAACGATCCGTTTGGATCGATGCTTGTCGCCGCCGACGGGCGTGTGCTGCTTGAGGCGCGGAACGAGACGTCGGGTGGCGATGAGACGCGCCATCCGGAGTTCGATATCGCCCGTTGGGCGGCGGAAAACATGACGCCGGCGGATCGTGCCAAGGCGACCGTCTATACCTCGGGCGAACACTGCCCAATGTGCTCGGCGGCCCACGCCTGGGTCGGCCTCGGCCGCATCGTCTATGCCGGATCGTCGGAGCAATTGGGTGGCTGGCGGAAGGAGATCGGCGCGCCAGCGTCTCCGGTCCTTCCGCTGCCGATTCAGGCGATAGCACCTGGCCTTCCCGTGGATGGGCCGGATTTGGCGCTGAGCGAGCGGCTGCGTGGTTTGCATCGTCGGCGCGCGGGCGTGAAGTAGGCTAGCAGCGAAAAATCTGCATCGGCCCTTTCGGCCGCTCCGGCGACCAGGATTCGGTGAATGCGCCGCCGGTGTAGCGTCCAATCACGGCGCGCCAAAAGCGTTGCGCGGCCACGTTGGCTTCGAGCTCGGCGACGTGCCATTCGCCGGGAAAGCGGTCGAACAGTTGGGTGGCCGCGGCCTCCCCAATTCCCACATGCCGATGCTTGCGATCGACAAAGAACTCGCCGATCGACCAGACATCCGGCTGGGGCGAGCGGATCAGCGCGAAACCCGCAGCCTCTGCGCCAACTTCGATCGCGAACGCATGCCTTCGCGGCTCATGCCAGTAGACCTCGAAATGCGCGCTGGCCGGTGGAGGCGGCGGGCCCCCATCGATGAGCGGGCCGAGTTCCGCCATATAGGCCTCCATCAGCGGCGCGAGCCGGATGAAGTCGTCGACGGTGGCAAGGCGGATCGAAACCGACGCGACCGGACTCAATCCCACCCGTCGCTCTTCTCGCGCTTCGGCTTTACACCGTCGAGGGCGTATTTTGCGAGTTCGATGCCGAGTGCCTTTTCGACCGGCGGATAGACCGCGGCGTCGATGACGCTCGAGGCCAGCGGGATGACCTTTTTCGGCACGTGCAGGATAAAAATATACATGCCTTCGCGCAGCTGGCCGGCGGAAAGCGGGGTGCCGGAGGCGTCGAGGGTTGAGATAATGTCCGGGAACGTCGCGAGGCGGGTGCCGCCGGCATCGTCGATCGCCATGTATTCGTTCATGGTGTGGATGGTGACGGCCTTGTCGCCCTCGCCAACCACGAACCTGCCGATATCGAAGGCCTCCTTCGTATAGACGAGGTCTTTCTTCGCCACCGTGCCTTTGGCGAGGATGGCGCCACCGGTGGTTTTGACGATGGCATCGATCACCGCCGAGCCGCCCTTGGCTTCCGCCGCGATAATGGCTTCGCCGAGCGCCAGTGCCAGCGAGATGCCGCCGAGAGCGGCGTTGTCGCGGACATATTTGGCGCGGAGCGGATTGCGGCAGGAGGCGATGAAGCCGCCCGACATATCCGACGCCGTACGCAGGATCGGCGAGATTTTCGCCGTGGCGCCACGCACCACAAGTTCGATGTAGCGGTTTTCGGCGCGGTTGCCGCCGACGGCGGTCTGGATCATCTGCTTGGGCGAGCCGGCCATGCCAATGGAACCCATGTCGCCGGTCGGGTGGGCGCGCATGTCGCCGACGGCGTCGACCACCTTGGTGCCGAGCACCGCCGAGGGCAGCCAGGCATTGAGCGTCGAGGACTTTCCGTTCTGGCCGATGATGAGGCCGGAGAGCTTTTCACCCAGCGCCTCCTGCAACAATTCGACGGCCTTGATGTAATCGCGGCCCTGCATTTCCCAGGCGGTTGTGGAGGCTGGCGCGCCGATGGCAGCGGCGGTCGCGACCCAATCCTTCGGTTTCAGCTCCTCGATATCGACCAGCTCGGGCTTGCCGACGCTGACGGCGGCATAACCCAGCATGCGGCCGTGATCTGCCCAGCCGCCACCGCCGGCGGCATAAACCGAGCCGCCCTTGACCGCCGGTTCAACGTCTTTTTCGGTGAGAATGCGACCCATTTTTAGTCCTGAAGAGCTTTGTCCAGCCGCCTCACCGCTTCGAGCAGCACGGCGGCGCCAAGGGCAATATCGTCGTTTTCCGCAAACTCGTCCGGCGAATGGCTGCGCCCGCCGAGGCAGGGAATGAAGATCATCGCCGCCTTGGAAATGCGCGCCATCCAGGCCGTGTCGTGGCCGGCGCCCGACGCCATGCGGCGATGGCGGGCCCCGACCGCGTCGGAGGCGGCGTCAAGGATATCAAGCACATCGGCGTCGCCCGGTGTCGGCAAATTGTCTGAAATGGTAACCGGAGGCGCAATGGTCACGCCGGTCGTCGCGGCAACGGATTTGGCCAGATCGGCGACCTCGGCCACGAAGGCTTCCATGTCGACACGGCTTTCGGCCCGCGCGTCGATAAGCAGCCGGGCACGGGACGGGATGACGTTGGCGGCGTTCGGCTCGATTTCGAACTCGCCGACGGTCGCGGCGAAATGGGTCGGGCCTTTGGCCTTTTCGGTGGCGATGGCCTCGATGCTGAGGACGAGACGGGCGGCGGCGGTCAGCGCGTCCAGCCGGTGCCCCATGCGGGTGGTGCCGGCATGATCGGCGCGGCCCTCAACGATGATTTCGATGCGGGTGATGCCGGCGATGGCGGTGATGACGCCGATGTCCTCGCGCGCCTCCTCCAGCACTCTGCCCTGCTCGATGTGGAGTTCGAGGAAGGCTTTGATGTCGGTGCGGGGCGGGTCGGTCAGGAGTTGATCTGGCTTGCCTCCCACTTCGGCGATGCCGGCGCGGAGCGATTTGTCTTCGACCTCGCGGGCCAGCATTTCGGGCTTGAGCTGCCCACTCATGCCCCTGCTGCCGACGCAGGAAATGCCGAAGGCTGAGACCTCCTCGGCGAGGAAATCGATGACTTCCAAATCATGATCGAGGGTGATGTTCTGGTCCGCCAGCGCGCGCGCAACTTCGAGCGCTGCCGACACACCAGCGATGCCGTCGAAACGGCCGCCCGAGGGCACGGTGTCGGAATGCGAGCCAACCATAATGGTGCCGCGACCAGGGTTTTTGCCGCGACGCCGGCCGATGAGGTTGCCGGCCGTGTCGATCCGCGTTTCGAGGCCCGCCGCCTCGAAGCGGCGGATCAGGTAGTCGCGCCCCTTGAGAAACATCGGCGTAAACGATCGCCGGGTCCACGGCTGATCCGGCTCGGTGATCGCCGCAAGGTCGGAAATATCCTCGGCGATGCGGGCGGCGTTGACGGAGAGATTGCGGGTCAATGCCGCGATTCCACGGGCGCAGCCGCGACAACAATGCGGTTGCCGAAGGCCTCGCCCTCGTCGAAGCCGCCGAAGTGCGCCATCTCTTCCTCGGACGGCGCCTCGCTCGACCACTTGCGGCTTGGGTTCCAGCCGCATTGATGTTTGAGGACCGCTCCGTACTCAGCTCTTTTCAAGGCCGCGATCGAGGGATCGATAACCGGGACGCCAAGGGCCTTTTCAACCTCCTTGTAGAAGCCGACCTCCAGCGTGCAGCCGAGGATCAGCGCCTCGGCGTAGTCCTCTTCCACTGCTTTTTTACCGGCCGCGATCAGGCGCCGCCCGGTTTCTTGGTGGTCCTTCTGAAAGTCGTCGACGCCGAGCCCCACGTGGTAGAAGCCGGAAAGACGGCGCTCATGGCCGTGCTCGGTCACCGTTGCGTGCATCTGGTTCACCCATTTGCGACGACCGACAATGACACCGAACCGATTGGCAAGGCTGGCCGCGATCTCGCAGGAAGCAACGCAAGGCGCGGTGACGATCATCCCACCCGAAATCTCCCGGGCATCGTGCAAGGCTGTGTCGTAGAAACAGCCAATCGCCAGCGCGTCGAACCCCTCCCGGGCCGCAGCCCGTACGGCGCGGATGATGCCCTGCGTCACCATCGCCTCGTAGGTTCGAAACTCGATATGGGTGAAGCCGCCGATGCTGGGCGGGAGGGAGGCGATGTGTACCTCCGTCTGCGGCAGCTTGTGCGCGCGCGCCATTTCGGCAAACACATGATCATTGCTACTGTCGCCGACCGGAATGAGGTACATGATCTTGAGCGGCTGCGTCACGGGTTCAGTCCTCCTTGTTGCGCTGCCATGTCGTGCGCTTCTTCACGCCTTGCGCTCCGGCCTCACGAACCGGCCCGTCCCCGGCTCGGCCAGCACGTTGGTGCCGTCGAACGCCAGTTTGCCGCGCAGCCAGGTGGCGTCGGTGGTCCAGGGGAGCTCGATGCCGTTATAGGGGGACCAGCCGACGATGTTGTGGCCGCTGGCGGCGGCGTCGTAGGTTTTGGGGCGGTTGACCAGCACGGTGATGTCGGCATCCTTGCCGACTTCGAGCGCGCCCTTCTGATGGTCAAGCCGGAAGTGCTTGGCCGGATTTTCGGCCATCAGTTTCGCAGCCCTGGTCAGCGGGATATTGCGCTCCAGGGCACCTTTGACGAACAGCGGCACCATCGCTTCGAGCCCCGGGACGCCCGAAGAATTGGCGAACATATCGGCGTGCGTCTTGCGGCTTTCGGACCAGCTCACGTGGTCGGTGGAGACCAGCGTGACGTTGCCCGCCGCGACCTGCTGCCAGAGCTTTTCGACCTCGCCGCGAGGGCGGATCGGCGGGTTGATCTTGGCCTTGCCGCCGAGGCGTTTTACGTCGTTTTCCTCGTCGAGCACGAGGTAGTGGATGCAGCATTCGATGGTGGCCGCGAAACCGTCGCGTCGATAGTTGGCGGCGATGTCGTAACCACGGCTCAGCGAGCAGTGGACGACATGGGCGGGACAGCCGGTTTGGGCGCCGGTTTCGTAGATCTGGAGCGTGGCGAGCAGCTCGGTGAGCGGCGGCCGCGACAGGCCGTGGGCGCGCCAATCGGTGATGCCCTGCGCTTTCACCCGATCGATGGCGGCGCGGACGAACTCGTCGTCTTCATTGTGGACGCCGGCGGTGAGGCCGGTTTTGGCGATCGCAGCGAACGCGTCGGCGAGAAGCATCGGCGGAATGCGGGGAAAGCGTTTGGGGTCGGTGCCGAAAGTCGAGAACTTGAAAGCCGCGACACCGGTCTCGACCATTTCGGGGATACGCGACGCGCCCTCTTCCGGATCGATGGTGCCGTAGAGCGCGAAATCGACGCGGGCCTGCGGCGACGCGTGGTCGACCTTGTATTCGACCGCCGCCGCTGAGCAGACGAGATTGCCTTCGTCATAGGGCATGTCGACGATCGTGGTGACGCCGCCTGCCGCAGCCGAACGGGTCGACCAGATGAAATCCTCCTGGTCCTTCTGGCTCAGCGAATGGGTTTGCGCGTCGATGGCGCCGGGCAGGATTAGCGCGTCGCCAAGGTCATGACGATCCCGGCCGGTGGGAGCCGTCCCCTCGCCGACTGCGCCGACCTTTTCGCCGGAGATCGCGACATAGCCGCGTTCGATAATGCGATCGGGCAGCACGACCGTGCCGATGAGAACTGTGTCGAAATCGGCCATGAAAATCGCCTAGGTGGTTTGGGTGCGCCCGCTGCGGCGCGCAGTGATGGCTCGCTCGATTGCAGAGAGGCCATCGTAGATCAAAACCGCCACGACCGCGACGATCAAGCCCCCCTGCAGCACCCAGGCGGTGTTGTCGGTGGTGAGGCCGGCGATGATCACTTCGCCCAGCGTATGGGCCGCGACGGTCGAGCCGATTGTGGCCGTGGCAACGGAAACGACGACCGACAGGCGGATGCCCGCAAGGATCACCGGCAGAGCCAGGGGCAATTCCACCTGCACGAGCCGCTGCCGGCCGGTCATGCCGACGCCGAGTGCGGCGTCGGTGACGTCCGGCGGCAGCGTCGTAAGGCCGGTCAGGGCGTTTTCGAAGATCGGCAGCAGGCCATAGAGGAACAACGCGATCAGCGTCGGCTGCGTGCCGAAGCCGAGCAGGGGAACGGCAATCGCGAGCACCGCAACAGGCGGAAAGGTCTGGCCGATATTGGCGAGGCTGCGCGACAGCGGCAGGAATTCGCGACCGGAGGGGCGTGTCACCAGGATTGCGAGACCGACGGCGACGATGGTCGAGGCGATCGTTGCCGCGAGCACGATCTCGATGTGGCTCACGGCCAGATCGAGCAGGCTGTTCTGCATGTAGATCGCGGGCTGTCCGGGTTTGGTCAGCGGCGCGAGCCAGCCGGCAAAACTTTCCGGCGTGACGAGAAAGGCGACGAGCAGCGCCAGCACGGCTAGGCGAATGCCGGGGCCGAGGATGTGCTTCACGCCGGCCTCGCGGCGCGCTGCTCGAGATCGCGCAAAGTGACCATGCCAATGATCGTGCCGCTCGGGTCGGCCACCGGCAACGTCTGACGGCGCGACCAGAGGCACTCGGCATAGGCATCGCGAAGCGACATCGCGGCCGCAACGGGTTCACCCTCGGCCTCGCCCTGATGGGCGATCTCGCCGACGGTCGAGAGCGACAGCAGGCGGAACGGCCGCTCACCGGTGCCGATCAGTTCATCGACAAACGGCGTTGCGGGGTGGGCAATGATCTCCTCAGGCGTTGCGTATTGCAGCAGCTTGCCCTGATCCATGACGGCGATGCGGTCGCCGAGGCGGATCGCCTCCTCCATGTCGTGAGTGACGAGAACGACCGTTGTCTTGAACTGCTTCTGGATCGTCAACAGATCGTCCTGAGCCTTGGCGCGGATGATCGGGTCGAGCGCGCCATAGGGCTCATCCATCAGCAGTACTTTTGGTGCCGCGGCGAGCGCCCGCGCGACACCGACGCGCTGCTGCTGCCCACCCGACAATTCGGCGGGCATGCGGTTGCGGAACTGGCCCGGTTCGAGCTGGAAGAGGCTCAGCAACTCATCCACGCGGCTGTCGATCTTGCTGCGCTGCCAGCCAAGGAGTTGCGGTACGGTCCCAATGTTCTGCGCGACGGTGCGGTGCGGGAAAAGGCCATTGGCCTGAATGGCATAACCGATGCGACGGCGGAGCTCATAAGGCGGGGTATCGCGCGTATCGAGGCCATTGAGGCGGACGCGGCCTGCGGTCGGCTCGATCAGACGGTTGATCATGCGCAACAGCGTCGTCTTGCCGGAACCCGAGGTGCCGACGATGACCGCGATTTCGCCCTCGTCGACTTTGAGCGAGACATTGTCCACAACCGTTGTGCCGTCATAGACCTTGGTGAGGTCGTCGATCTCGATCATCGGCTGGTCCTTCCGCGTACGCTCACCATTTCTACCACCGCATCGAGCACGATCGCTGCGGCGAAGGCCAGAATTACCGTTGGCACGGCGCCGAGTAGCACCAAATCGAGGGCCGTCTGTCCGATGCCCTGGAACACGAAGACGCCAAAACCTCCACCGCCGATCAGCGCCGCGACGGTCGCGAGGCCGATGTTCTGGACGAGCACAATGCGGATGCCGGTCAGGATGATCGAGAAGGCCAGCGGCATTTCGATCTGGAACAGACGCTGGCGATCGGTCATGCCCATGCCGCGCGCCGCGTCGTTCGCCGCGGGGGGCACGCCCAACAGGCCAACCACCGTGTTGGCGACGACCGGCAGCAGCGAATAAATGAACAGCGCCACCAGCGCCGGCGTAAAGCCGATGCCGGAAACGCCGACTGCCGCGGCGCCGGGGACGTTGGCCGCGACCCAAGCGAGCGGGGCGATCAGGAGGCCGAAAAGCGCGATCGAGGGAATGGTCTGGACCCCGTTGAGGATGTTCAGCACCACCGCCCGCAAGCGCGGCACGCGATAGCTCAAGACGCCGAGCGGCACGCCGACGATGACGGCGGCGACAAGCGAGCCGAACGCCAAAACGACATGGGTCAGCGCTTCACGCCAGAATGCATCGGAGCGGACAAAATATTCCTTGAGGATCGAAAGCCCGTTCCAGTCGCCGCTCAGCATGATGGCGCCAACTGCAATCGCGGCGAGCACGAGGATGCCGATCCTCGGCCAGGGTTTCAACCGCAGCCGGGTCAGCGCATCGGCGGCGAGCAGCAGAAAACCGAACAGCAGAACCCAAAAGCCGGCGCCGGGCGAAACTCGCGCCAGCGCGTTGCCGGGCGGCGTCAAATATGCGGCCGTCTGCCCCACGAGGATGAGCAGGGCAAGCAGAGCTACCGCCGCCATCAGCAGCCGCCAGAGCGTCCCGGTGCGGTAAAAGATCACGGGCAGCGAAATGGCAATGATTGCCGACAGCAGGATCGATTGCCACGGCGGCAACGCATCGAAAACAATGCGGCTTTGGCCCTGGATGATGCGGTTGGCTTTAAAGGTGGCAAAGGGGAGGAAGACCCAGGCCGCCGCGACGATGAGCGCAATCAGCACGCCGAGCTTGTCGATGACCGGCGAGCGGCTGACTATTCTTGCTGGGGCTGCTGCGACCGTCATCAGAGGTCAGCGGGGCGGCTTCGCGCCGCCCCGCTGGAATTGCCTATTTCAGCGAGCCGCTGGTCTTCAGCCAATCGGCGGCAACGGCGGAGGCGGCTTCGCCACCGACCTGCACGCGGCCATTCAGCGTCTGCAGGGTCTTCAGGTCGAGCTTGGCAAAAACCGGCGCCAGCAGCGTCTCGATCTGCGGGTACTGCTTCAGCACGGCTTCGCGGATGATCGGGGCCGGGTTGTAGACCGGCTGCACGCCCTTGTCGTCGACGAGCGCCACGAGATTAGACGGCGCGATGCCGCCATCGGTCCCATAGACCACCGCAGCGTTGGCGCCCGAGGTCTGGTTAGCGGCAGCAGCAATGAAGGCCGCCGTATCACCGCCCGAGAGGGTGATGAGCTGGTCGGGCTTCAGCGTGAAGCCATAGGTCTTCTCGAACGATGGCAGGGCCGCCGCCGAGGAAACGAACTCGGCCGAGGCTGCAAGCTTGATGTTACCGCCGCCGGCGACAAATTTGCCGAAATCGGACCAGGTGACGATCTTGTTGGGATCGGCGACGTCCTGACGGACCGCGACACCCCAGGTATTGTTGGCTGGGGCCGGAGCGAGCCAGACGATCTTATTCTGCGCATAGTCGAGCTTCTTGACCTCGGCATAGCCCTTTGCCGCATCGTTCCAGAGCAGCGGGTCGGCACCGGCTTCCTGGGTCAGGAAGAACGCGCCGTTACCGGTATATTCGGGGTAGATGTCGATCTGGCCGGCGGTGATCGCCGAACGGACCACCTTGGTGTTGCCGAGCTGGATCTTGTCGGTAACCGGGACGCTGTTGGCCTTCAACACTTGCAGAATGATGTTGCCGAGCACTCCACCTTCGGTGTCGATCTTGGAGGAGACTACGACCTGCGCCTGGGCAGCGGTCGCTGTCATCGCCAACGCGGCGAGGGCAGCGATAAGCTTAGTCGAAAACCGCATGATGCACTCCACTGGTTTGTTTTATCTTGTGATTTACTTATCTCGGCAAACCGCCAAGTTGGCCCTAACCCTATACGGTTATGGGCAATTGACCAGAGCTTCTGGTTCTACTGAACGGGGCCGAGGGCGAAAAAGTCATCCAGATCGGGGATGGGTGCCTGTGAAATCAATTCGCCAAGCGTAAGTTCCGATGCCAGGTCGTTTTCAATGGCCTCGACCTCAGCCGAAAGCGGACGGTCGACGCGGTAGAATTCGGCGTGCTTGCGCGTGCGCTCGTAGATCATCTGCGGGATGCCGCGCGGGCGATCGCCCAGGAGGTCCATTGCCTGCGCCGACAGCAAAGCTTCGAGCGCCGCCATGCGCCGGAGCGCGCGAACCTGCCGTTCAAAACGCTCGACGACCAGCGGCAGGAAGGCCGCCTCGTCCTCAAGGCCGGTGGCGACCACCAGCGACGTTGCGGAGACCGGCGCGGCCATCGACAGCACGCGGGCAAAAAGCTCGCCGGCCAGCTTGATGATCGGGCCAAAGCCCGTGGCAATAGCGCCGGGCGGCACGAGGTTGATCGGCAGATCTCGGCGGACGCCGTTGCCAAGCAGCACGCAGCGGTTGAACGAATTGCGCGCGGCGTGCGCCATGGTGAGTTGCACGGTCTGGAGGTAGATGGTCACGTCGAGTGGTAGCGAGCCGCCCGAGGTGAGCACCTCACCTTCGACGACCACCGGGTTGTCGTCGGTGCGGCCCGTCGCAGCAAGGATGGTGCGGCCGCAGACCATCAAGCTGTCGAACGTGGTGCCGAAGACCTGCGCCATCATGCGCAGGCTGAGCGGGTCCTGCACGTGCGTGGCGTTCGGCCAGGTCCAGCCCATGGCATTGCGATAGAGCCAGCCGCCGATCTCCGCTTCGCGCTCCGTGCCGACATGGGCAACCGCCTTCCACGGATCGCGCGACGCGCCGAGTGCTCCGGCCGTGGTGAGGCTGGTGGCCAGCAGCATGCGCACGGCGCCCGCGGCGGCGCGGGTCGCCTCGGCAGCGGCCGCAAAGCCCACAGCGTTGACGCTGATCGAGGCGAGGCTGTCGCGCGGCGCCATTTTTGCCGGTTTGAGGCCGGCATCGGCGAGCGCCTTATCGGCGGACAGGCGGCGGTTCTGGTAGACCGCCTCCCCTACCCCGGTCAGGACCGCGCCGATCTGGCCCATGAGACCGATATCGGCGCAGCCGATCGAGCCGGTGCGGCGGACGACCGGCACGACATCGGCGGCGAGCAGCGCGAGATACGCGTTGACGAGGTCCGGCGTGCAGCCAACGCGGCCCGACAGCGCCGTGTTCACCCGGATCGCCATGGCGTTGCGGACAACCGAATTGGGGAACGGCGAGCCGGTGCCGAAATGGTGGGCGCGGACGAGGCCGAGATTGAAGGTTTCGAGCTCGTCGTCGGTCCAGGCCACGTCCTTCATGGCGCCGACGCCGGTATTGGAGCCATAGACCGGAAAACCCGCGGCGATCCGGCGTTCGATCACGTCGCGCGCCCGCTCGACCCGCCGCAGCGCCATCGGATCGGCCGAAAGCGTCACCAGATGCGCCCCGATCCGGGCCAGCGCCGAAAAACTCAGCGGTTTGCCGGAAAGGGTGATCGATGGCGTAATGGCATTCATCAGTGTGACTCGACGGGAACGGCGTTCACAATTGGCATATCCCAAGCGCCGGCGCGCGCAAGGGGGATGAGTGGTTGTGGTTGAGGACGGCCGGTCGAGGGGCGGCGAACAAATGAAAAACGGCGGACCAAGGCCCGCCGCTTCACGCACGATTCAGGAGGCGGTCAGGCGGCAGCGAGCGCCTGTTCGACGTCGGCGATGATGTCGTCGATGTGCTCGATGCCCACCGAGATGCGGACGAGATCGGCCGAAACGCCGGCCTTGGCGAGTTCGTCAGGGCCAAGCTGCCGATGCGTCGTCGACGCAGGGTGGCAAGCCAGCGATTTCGCGTCGCCGATATTCACCAGCCGCAGGATCATGTTGAGGCCGTCGATGAACCGCCCACCGGCCTCGGCACCGCCCTTGATGCCGAAGCTGACGATGCCCGATGCCTTGCCCTTGGTGATCTTCTTGGCCACGGCGTTGTATTTGCTGTCGGGGAGCTCGGCATAGTTCACCCACGCGACCTTTGGGTGGTTCTTGAGGAAGCGCGCCAGCTTTTCGGCATTGTCGCAATGCCGCTCCATGCGCAGGCCCAGCGTCTCAAGGCCCATGAGGAACAGGAAAGCATTGTGCGGCGAGAGCGCGGCGCCGGTATTGCGCAGCGGTACGACGCGGCAGCGCCCGATATAGGCGGCAGGCCCCAGTGCCTCGGTATAGACGACGCCGTGGTAGGAGGGGTCGGGCTCGTTCAAAACCTTGAACCGCTCCTTGTTCTTCACCCAGTCGAACTTGCCGGAGTCGACGATGATGCCGCCGATCGAATTGCCGTGGCCGCCGATATACTTGGTCAGCGCGTGGACGACGATGTCCGCGCCGAACTTGATCGGCTTGCAGAGATAAGGCGTCGCCACCGTGTTATCGACGATCACCGGCACGCCATGGCGATGCGCGATCTCGGCGAGCCGCTGGATGTCGACCACATTGCCCGCCGGATTGCCGATAGACTCGCAGAACACGGCCTTGGTCTTGTCGTCGATCAGCTTTTCGATCGCATCGAAATCGCCCTGATCGGCCATCCGCACTTCGATCCCCTGACGCGGGAAGGAGTGCATGAAAAGGTTGTAGGTGCCGCCATAGAGCTGGCTGATCGAGACGATGTTGTCACCGACACCGGCAATCGCCTGGATCGAATAGGTGATCGCCGCCATGCCCGAAGCAACGCACAGCCCGGCGATGCCGCCCTCCATTTCCGCAACGCGCTGCTCGAGCACGGCGGTCGTCGGGTTCATGATGCGCGTGTAGATATTGCCCGGCACGGCGAGATTGAAAAGATCAGCGCCGTGCTGGGTGTTGTCGAAGGTGTAGGAGGTGGTCTGATAGATCGGGACGGCGGCCGCATGGGTCGTCGGTTCGCTGCTATAGCCATGATGCAGCGCGATGGATTCAAGTTTCATCAGTTGTCCTCTTGCAAAAATACCCCGTGCAAAACTATCAGCCGGTGCTTTGCGCCGTATCGTGCGAACGAAGGACAATATTTGCGCTTCAGGCCGCAGGTTGAGCAAACCTTGCGAGCCGATCCGCATCCCGTTCAGCTACCGGTGGGTGCCTCCGCGTCGATCAGGCCGTCGTGCTTGAGTTCAGCCCAGAACGCGGCGGGGATGCTCTCCTTCAGGAAGGCGATATTGCTCGCAACCTCGGAGGGCTTTGCGCTGCCGGGGATGATCGACACGACTGCCGGATGGGCGAGCGGAAACTGCAAGGCTGCCGCCTGCAGCGAGACGCCGTGGCGGGCGCAGACGGCCTGAATGCGGCGCACCCTGTCCTGGACTTCGTCGGAGGCGATGCCGTAGCGATAGCGTGCGTTCGGGCCTGGGCCAGTCGCAAGGATGCCTGAGGCGTAAGGGGCGCCGATGATGACGCTGACGCCCCGCTCGGCAAAACGTTGCATGCCAGCGAGCGAGGATTGATCGAGCAGCGTATAGGGCATGGCCACGATACCGAAATCGATGGCCACGGAGGAAGCAATGGTGTCGAGCGCCTCGGTGACGTTGAGACCCATGCCGATGGCCTTGATCTGGCCGCTCCGCTTGAGTTCCTCCAGTGCCTTGACGCCACTCTCGGTGAGGTCCCTGAGCCGCTGGGCATGGTGCTCGCCGTGCGCGGCCAATACGTCGAGATCGTGGATGATCAGTGCATCGACGGTATCGAGCCCGAGCCGGATGAGGCTCTGTTCATACGAACGCATGAACCCGTCATAGGTGTAGTTCCACTCGATCTCGAAATTGAGACCGTAGGTCCACGAGCCACGGTCGAACGTTTTGGGGTTCCCCGGCCGATGGAGAACGCGTCCCACCTTGGTGGTCACCAGAAACTGGTCGCGCGGCTGGTCAAGGAGGAAATCGCCGAGGCGGTGTTCGCTGAGGCCGAGGCCGTAGTAAGGCGCGGTGTCGTAGTAGCGGATGCCGCCGTCCCAGCCGGCCTGCAGCGTCTGGCGCGCCAGCACGCCATCGACCCGGTTGTACATGCCGCCGAGATGGGCGGCACCGAGCCCCATTGGCGGCAGGCTGAGTGTTGTGCGCCCGACCGGGCGGCGGATGGAAAGATCGAAGCTCACGACTTGCTGACCTCAAACGAAAGGGGTTGGACAGAACGAGGATCCGGCGCGCGGAAGACCGAGGAGATGCTGTGGTCCTCAAGTGTTGGCGCATCGCGATAGAGGAAACAGGTCGCGAGGCGATCCGAGTCCGGCGTGTAGGGCGGTGGCGGCGAGTTCCAGCACATCTCTATCACGTGCGGGCAACGTTCGGCGAATTTGCAGCCCGCGCCACGCGTTGGGCCGCCAGGTTCGGCATTTCGGATTTCCTCGCCGCCCCAGGGCTTTGACAGATCGGGCAACGGAATCGAAGACACAAGAAGCTGCGAATAAGGATGTTTTGGATCGCCGATGACGCGCTCTACTGAGCCAGCCTCGGCCACGGCTCCCCGGTAGAGGATGACGATGTTGTCGCAAATCTGAAACGCGGTCGTCAGATCGTGCGTGATGTAGACAATCGAGATATCGAGCTCGCGGTTCAGCGTCTTGAGCTCGTCGAGAATGGTAGCGCGCAGCGAGGCATCGACCATCGAGACCGGCTCGTCGGCGATGATCAGTTTTGGCTTGAGCAGGACCGCCCGCGCCACCATGACACGCTGGCGCTGGCCGCCGCTCAGCTCATGCGGAAACCGGCCAAGCGTATCCTGCGGCCTTAGGCCTACCCGGCTCAGGGCCTCCTCGATCAGTTTTCGCGCTTCCGCGTCGGAATGGGCGAGACCATAGCGCCTGACCGGCGTCGTCAGCACATGGTCGATCCGGTAAAACGGGTTGAACACATCGAATGGATCCTGGAACACCGGCTGCACCTCACGCCGGAACTGCCGGCGCTCGCGGCCAGACATCGCCGCGACATCCTTGCCGCGATAAAACACGGTGCCGCGCGACGGGGGGATAAAGCCCAGCATGATGCGGGCGAGCGTGGTCTTACCGCTGCCGCTTTCACCGGCAACTGCCGTCATCGAGGGCGCATCCTCGGACAGCGACAGGGTGATGTCGTCGAGCGCGGTGAAGACCCCGTAGGTTTTTGCCGCGCGCTGCAGTTCGATCAAGGCACTCACGACGCGTGCTCCTGACGAACTGCTGCAGGGCGCGCCGGCAGCGCGGCATGGTCGGGATAAAGATGGCAGGCGACGCGCTGCGCCGGGCCGGCGGGCTGCAGCAGCGGCGTTTCGCGTAGGCAGCGGTCGAAAGCATAGGGGCAGCGCGGGCTAAAGCTGCATCCCTCCGGCATATCGACGAGGCGCGGCGGCAGGCCGGGAATACCGGTCAGCGCACGCTTCTGGTCGATGCCCGGCAGGCTGTCGACCAGGAGCTTGGTATAGGGATGGCGTGGCGCCTCGATCATCTGCTTGACCGGTCCGATCTCGACAATCTTGCCGGCGTACATGACCCCGACCGTGTTGGCGAACTGGGCGATGAGGCCCATGTCGTGGCCGATCAGCACCACGGCAGCGCCGAGGCCGCCCTGCAGCTTGCCCAAGGTCTGCATGACCTGCCGCTGGACGACAACGTCGAGCGCGCTGGTCGGCTCGTCCGCGACGATGACCTTTGGTGAAAGCGAGGTCGCGATGGCCATTGCAGCCCGCTGCTTCATGCCGCCCGAGAGCTCATGCGGATAGCGGCGACCAACAGCCGGATCGAGGCCGACGCGGGCGAGCAGTTCTGCGACACGCGCCGCCATCGCCTCGCGCGACAGTTGCACGTGCGCGGCAATGGCGTCGATGATCTGGTCTTCGAGGCGCATTACAGGGTTCAGCGAACTCATGGCGCCCTGCGGAATCAGTGCAATGTCGCGCAGCCGCGTCGCGCGCAGTTCCTTGATCGACATCTTGAGGATGTCGCGGCCATCGAGCATGATACTGCCGCCAACGATGCGGCCGGGCGCCCGTGTCAGCCGCATCAACGCCGTCGCCATGGTCGTCTTGCCGGAGCCCGACTCACCGATCAACCCCAGCCGTTCGCCGGGTCTTAGCGAGAAGGATACATCGCTGACCGCCTTCGCCGGCCCGCTCGTGGTGTCATAGTGGACATTAAGGCCCTCGACCACGAGGACGGCATCAGCGGCCGTTTGCTGGGTTGTCTCCGCCATCATCAGCGGCGCGACAATTTGGGATTGGCGAAGCGGTCGAAGCCAACCGAGGTGAGGAACAGGCCAAGAAAGATCAGCGCGATGACGACGATTGGCGGGCCCCACCACCACCAATAGCCGCGCAGAACCGCCGCCGATTGCTGCGACCAGTAGATGGTGTTGCCGAGCGTCGTTTCTTCGAGCGCGCCAAGGCCCAACGCTTCGAGGCCGATCACCGCGAGGATTGCCGAGCCCACCGTGCCAACAAAACTCGCGACGATGAACGGCAAGAGGTTCGGCATGATCTCACGAAAGAGGATTTCGAGCGCCCCTTCCCCGTTGACGCGCGCGACCTCGACATAGGAGCGCTCGCGGATGGTCAGCACCTGCGCGCGGATGGTGCGGGTGGTGAACATCCACGAGAGCGAGGCGACGACCAGCGCCATGACGTTGGTGGTCATGCGGTCGACATTGCCGGCAATGATCACGAGGATGGCGATTGCCGGCACGGTCAGCAGGGCGTCGGCGACAATGCGGATCACGGCATCGACGATGCCGCCGAAATTGCCGGCCAATAGCCCGAAGACGAGCCCCAGACCGACGCCGATAAAGCCGGCGATGAGACCCATCTTGAGAGTATTGGGTGTGCCGTAGATCAGCAGGGTCAGCATGTCGCGACCCTGCGAGTCGGTGCCGAGATAATACTGAGCGGAGGGCGGCCGGCGCGGTGTCACAGCGCCTACAGTGGCGTTGTGGGCATCAACGAAAAGCGGGCCGATAATGCTGATCAACACGATCAGCAGCAGGATCGACAGGCCGAGGATCAGCGTGCCGCTGATGCGGCGCTCAACCAGTCCGCGCCGCAGCTTGGCGAAGGCGCTCATCGGCGAATCCTCGGGTCGAGCAGCGGATAGATGAGATCGACGATGAACAGCAGGCCGGCAAGCGCCACGATCAGCATCAGCACCACGCCCTGAATAACGAAATAGTCCTGGCCGCGGATAGCGACGTAGAGCAGTGAGCCGAGGCCGGGATAGTTGAAGATGACCTCGACCAGCACGGCGCCCGAAAGCACCGAGCCCATGGCGAGCGCCAGCGCCGTGACCTGCGACAGCATGGCGTTGCGCATGCCGTACCAGAAGAAGACGCGCCAGGCGCTGAGGCCCTTGGCTTCGGCGAAGGTGATGTAATCCTCGCCGAGCACGGAGACCATCTGGCTCCGCATACCGAGCGCCCAGAAACCGACATTGCCCAGGATGATGGCGAGCAGCGGCAACAGGGCATGGCGGAGCACATCGAGCACGGTGCCGATATCGAGGCGTGCGATGCGCGTGGTGTCCATGCCACCGGCCGGCGGCAGGATTTTCCAGATCACCGCGAAGAGATAGATGAGGATGATGGCGAGCAGGTAGAACGGCACAGCGGTCAGGACCATCAGGCCGGGCACCAGAGCGCGAATACCGCGGCCGGTGCCCGGCCAGGCGAGCAGCGCCCCAAGAATCGACCCCACCGAAAACGCGACCAGTGTCGCCACGGCGAGAAGCCCGAGCGACCACGGCAGCGCGTTGAGGAGCTTGGTGGTCACAGTTTCGGGGAAATTGGCAAACGAGACGCCGAGATCGAGGCGGAACAGGTCACGCCAGTAATTGACGTATTGCGCCAGCATCGGCTGATCGAGGCCGTACTTGGCGCGATAGGCGTTGGTGACCGCCTGCACATCCACCGATTGCTGGGCACCGCTCGCCTGCAGCTTGGCAATCGCCGTTTGCACGGGGTCGCCCGGTAGCAGGCGCGGGATCAGGAAATTGACGCTGACCGCGATGAAAACGATCAGCAGAAGCTGGCCGAACCGCTTGGCAAAGTAGCTGACGAGTTCTCGGGACATGCCTCTGACCGGATGTTTGCTGTTCGTCCCTTCTCCCGCTCAGCGGGAGAAGGTGGCGCACCAGCGCCGGATGAGGGTAATTCCAACAGGCCCTCACCCGGCCCAGCTTCGCCGAGCCACCCTCTCCCGCCGAGCGGGAGAGGGGAAGGATGTATCACGACCCTTGAGCCGGCTTCAGGCTGTGGATCACCACGTTGAAAGCTTCCCATGGCGTATAGGGCGCCACGTAGGAATTGGCGGCGCTCGGCCAGCCGGTCCAATAGGTGTTGTTAAAGGTCACCACGTGGAACTCCTCGAGCATATCGATCTGCGGCAGGTCGCGCAGGGCGATATCGAGGGCCGCGGTGGCGTTCTTCATGTAGTCCGAGCTTGGATCGGGATTGGCCGGTACCGCCAGCATGGCGTCGATCAGTTTGTCGTAATCCGGATTGCTGTATCGCGATCCGGCGACGCTGTAGGGGATCGCCGTACCAAGCGGCCGCGAGTATTTTGAGTGATAGTCCTTCAGCGTTTCGACGGGCTCCGACAGGCTGCCGCAATGCACGAAGACCATGGTGTCGAAATTGCCGTTGGTGATGTCGGGCAGCCATGAATCGTCGACCGGCGCCTGGATGGCGTCGAACCCTGCATCCTTGAGCTGCTGGGTGAGCGGGGCTTGGATCGGCTGGATGAAGGCCGGCACACGGACCTTGAATTCCAGCGTCTTGCCATCCTTGGCCCAGAAGCCATCTGAGCCCTTCGTATAGCCGGCCTTCTGCATGTAGCTCGCGACTTCGGCCAGGTCCTGATGATCGACCTTATACTTGTCGATCACTGCCTGCAGCGGGCTGTCCGGTTTCAGGTAGGTGCCCGCCATGTAGCCCGAGAAAGCAAAGCTTACCGGATGGTCCGAGCCTTCGTAGCCAATGTCTGAAAGCTTGGCCCGATCGATGGCGCGATCCACCGCCCAGTGCAGGTTGACGTCGTTCCACGGCGCCTTGAGGTTGTTGAACACCAGCGAATAGTCGCAACCGTCAGGAGCGCCCCAGACTGGTCCCTGCGTATTCCATGAGCTCAGCTTGGGGTTCTGAGCCTGTGCCGCCTCGAAGGTGCCAACGAGAAGCTGGCGGCCGCCATCGACCTGATTGGCGATCTGCAACTGCCCCATGGCGTCGTCGCTCGCCACCGGCACGATGACGATGCGCTTTGGCGCCGGGAGCGGCTGGAAACCGGTCTTGGCACCCCACCAGTTGTCGTCGCGGTCGAACACTTCCTGCTGGGTGGTCGAGCTCACGAGCTTATAGGCGCCCGTTCCCATCGGCAGGCCCTTGGCGAGGTCGTAGTTGGTGAAGCCTTTGATGTCTTGGCCCTGCCAGATGTGCTTGGGCAGGATCGGATAGTGGTTCTCGTGGCCGAGCGCGAGATGGTCGCGGACCCAGCGCGGCGCGGGCTTGGTGAAGTGGATGACGGCCGTCAGGGGATCGGTCGCATCGACATCTTTGACGTATTCCTTGTAGTCCGACGAGCCGTTGATTTCGGGCGGTGCGTCGCGCAGCGCTTCGAGCGTGAATTTGACGTCATCGGAGGTGAAGGGCTGGCCATCCTGCCACGCAACGCCCTTCCTCAGATGGATGGTCGCCGTCAGGAAATCCGGGCTGAGGTCGAAGCTCTCGGCCTGCCAGGGAATCAGCTTGCCGTCGGTGAGGTTGGTATAGAACAGCGCCTCGTTGGTGGTGAACTGCATGGCGTCGCGCTGGTGCGTGACCGAGGTCAGGTAGGGATTCCAGTTGTCGACGTTGGCGAGCTGGGCCGGCTGGTCGCCCCAGGGCGTCAGCACCAGCGTCTCGTTGCGGGGTACGTCGGCGACGGTCTGTGCAGACACTGCGGTGCCTGCAAGGAGCAGACCCGCAAGGCCGGCGAGAGCCGCGATCAGTTGGCGTCTATGCGATGCACGTGTCACGTTAGTCCTCCCTCTTTGGTCGTTTCGACCGGTGTTTGGATTAGGTCATTACGTTCCTGACTAAACGGCCATGGCCGAGATCGCTTCGAGCGACAGGCCGTGGCCGAAGCCCGGCTCGTCGCTGGGGACGCACCAGCCATCCTTCGGCACGGCCATCCCCGGATAACCGATGGTTTCGGCCAGCGGCACGCCCGGTCCGCCGCCGACGAAATATTCGCCCCACCGGCTGTTGGTCGACGAGAAGGTGAAATGCTGGCCGAAGGGCGTGTTCATGCCGGCGTGGCAGATGAGTTCGAGGCCGGCCGCATCGGCGATGGCGGCGATCTTCTGGCAGGCGGTGAAACCGCCGACCCAGTTGATATCGGCCTGGAAGATATCGGCGACGCGATCCTTGGCTGCCTCGAAGAAGGTGTAAGGCGTGTACCAGTGTTCGCCGGTCGCCAGCGTCATCCACGGCAGCCGCTCGCGCAGCGCGCGGTGCGAAGTGTGGTCCTCAGGGATGAGGCAATCTTCCATCCATTTGAGCTTGAACGGCCGGACGCGATCGGCCAGCCGCACCGCGAACTCGACATCGAACGCCATCCAGCAATCGAGCATCAGCTCGACGTGCGGGCCGATCAGTTCGCGCGCCGCGCCGACGAATTCTTCGTTCTTGTCGAGCGCTTCAAGCCCTTCTGCGGTGCCGTAGGGACAGGCGAGCTTGGTGGCCTTGAAGCCCAGCTCCATATGCCAATCGGTATCGTTGCCGGTGGCGTAGCAGAACTGCTTGTCGCGAGCCGGGCCGCCCGCCAGTTCATAGACCGGCATTTTCAGCAGTTTGCCCTTGAGGTCCCAAAGCGCGAGATCGATTGCACTGATCGCGTAGGCGGCAAGACCGGACGGTGAGTAAGGCGACGTGATGCGCATCATCATGTCGAAGAGCTTTTCAGTGGCGAGCGGGTTTTCGTCCACCAGCAGCGGCCCGAGATGATCGTTGATCAGCGATACCGTGGGCTGGCCATAGCCGGTCGTGCCAAAACCCCACGAGCCATCGTCGGCAGTGACGATGCAGCCGACCTGCGGAAAGTGATTGTTCCAGCTCGACCGCAGCCGCTTGTAGCGCGGATAACGCGACATTGGGTTCGCGACCTCGGCATCCTTGGTCCACGGCGGCCGGCGCGCGACGGCCTTGTCCTTACTCGCCTCATAGGCACCGCCCGCGATCGGGTTGGTGATGGCGAATGCCCTGATGCTCTTGATCTTCACGAAATTCCTCCCAGTCTGAAATGGTCGTGCCGAGCGGGAGAACCCCGCCTTCTTGGCTGTGATGCGAATGCGATTGGCGGCCCTCAATCTAGCCGGAACATCTCCTCGACGGACTCAACCACCGGGGACGAGTCGGGTTTGGTTTCCATGTGCGGCTCCATCCACTTCCACCAGCGCAACGTTACGGGATCCGGATCGCCGACGACGCCGCGCGGCGGCGCGCTGTCGTCGCGCTCGAGATAGGCGAAGAGGGTGAGGCCGTGGCGGTAGATGGTGTAGTTGCTGATGCCCTGCTCTTTCAGCAGCTTGACCATTTCCGGCCAGATCTCATCGTGCTTGCGCTTGTACTCGGCCTCCTGGCCGGGCTTAAGCCTCATCACCCATGCTGACCGCATCGCCATTCCTCTAGTCCGCCATTTCAAGTGACCGGTCGACCGCCCGCGGCGGCCACGCGCCGGCGTAACCCAACCTGGCCGAGACCTTGCTCGTCGCGTCGGCGAGGAGATCAACGAGCGGCTGCAGTTCAGCCCCCGGCCGCTTCGGCGAAGGCCCAGAAATACTGATGGCGCCGACTGGCCGGCCGATCCGATCGACGATTGGCATGCCGACGCAGAAGACGCCCGCGACCATTTCCTGATCGTCGATTGAGTAGCCACGCTTGCGGATGGTCGCGAGCTCGGCCTTGAGCTTTTTGGGGTCGGTGACAGTGTTGACCGTGAACTTCGTCAAGGGTTGCGACAGCACCTTTTCGAGCGCGGCCTCGCCCATGAACGCCAGGATCGATTTCGCACTGCCGCCGCAATAGAGCGGCGCGCGCGAACCGATCGGCCAGTCGAGCTGCATGCCCTGGCTGCCGCGCACTTTGTCGATGCAGACGCAAAACTGACCGCTGAGCACATTTACGTTGATGGTCTCGTGGGTCTTCTCGGCCATGGCCTCGCAGAACGGCCGGGCCAGGCGCGGGAAGCGCACGCCATCGAGCTGCTTGTCGGTGATGGCGAGCAATCGGTAGGAAAGCTGCCAGGCGCCCTCCTCGTTGCGCTCGACGACATTTTCTTCCGACAAATCGATGAGGAGGCGATGCGCCGAACCGACGGGCAGCTTCAATTGCTGCGCGATGGCGCGCACGCCGAGTGCACCTTTGCCGGCGAGCAGATCGAGAACCTGAACGGCGCGCCTGATGCTCGACATGAGGCCCTACGCACCCACCCGCGAGCGCCATACAGCGACCTGACACGCGGCCGATTGCAGCCACCGCAAACTGGCGGGTTCCTCCATGATTCCACTCCCGGGCCCTTCGGGCTTAGTACTTATGTGTTCCATAAATGGAACGTCTCGTTCCAGAAATGAAACTCCTCGAACGAGACACTGTCAACACGAAAATCAGGAAATCTGCCAGACGGCGACGTAGCCAAAAGTCGAGCGTCATTCGCTCTTGACCCGCCCCGACATGCTATGCCAACGTTCAGTATAAAGACAAACGTTCAACATATTGAACGATTGAAGCGGAGATACCGCTTCTGGAGGAATACCTCCGCAGCGGCGTTCGTCGCCGGGGCAGAGGGCATGACGTCACGATCCCAGGGAGGGAATCTTGTCCAACACAAACTCGTTCGTGCCTACCCGCCGGCAGGTTCTGGCCGGCCTAGCTGCAGCGCCAATCGCACTCGCAGCGACTTCGCGATTCAGCCTCGCCGCACCGAGCGGTACGCTCTCGGTTGCAGTGCTCGATTTCCTCGAAGTATCGCTGAAGCCGGTGTTTGCGGCCTATGAAGCGGCGCGATCGGGCGTCAAGGTCGACTACAGCCTGCTGCCCTCGACTTCGGCCGAGTTGCGGCAGACGCTGCTGTCGCGCCGCATGGCCAACAAGCTGCCCGACATCACCTACCTCGCGGACATCTACGCGACGCAGTTCGCAGAGGCGGGCATTACCGCCGACATGCGGAATTTCCTCAATTCCGGCGGGCCGATCAAAGCCGACTCATTCGCCAAGACCTTCCTCGACCAGTACCTCGTCGCCAGCGGCCCCAAGAAGGACGGCATCTACGGTCTGCCACAGGGCGCCGATACCGTCGTCCTGTTCTACAACAAGAAGCATTTCGACGACGCCAAGCTGCCCTACCCCGACGACACATGGGATTTTGCCAAGCAGGTCGAAGTCGCGACCAAACTCACGCAAAAGAACGGCGGCACGACCACCCGCTACGGCCTTGGCGTGTCGGTGCCGTGGCATGCAACTTATGTGCCGGGCATCACGGCACTTGGCGACACGCTGCTCGACGACAAGGGGCTGTTCAAGCTCACCTCCGACGCTTCGGTGAAGCTCTTCACGATGTACTGGGACCAGGTGAAGAATGGCGTTTTCGCAAGCAATACGCAGCTTGTGCAGATTGGCCAAACCCAGGGTGCTTTCGGCTCCGGCACCGCCTCGATGATCCAGTCGGTGCGCGCTCTGGTGCCGCTCGTCCGCCAGACCATCAAGGACGATTGGGACGTCGCCATGGAGCCGATGATCAATGGCTCGCGGCACACCGGGATGGGCTCGATCGCGCTGGCGACCACGCCGCAGGGAGAGGCCAACAACAAGGATCTGGCCTACGATTTCCTGACCTGGTTCTACTCCGAACAGGGCGGGATGAAGGTGCTGACATCGACCTACGCGGTCGTACCTCCGGTGCCTGCCCTCTACAACAGCCCGATCTGGACCGAGCTCCCGGCACCGCCGGCCAATGTCAAGGTGTTCGCGGATTCCATCCAGTACGGCAACGAGAACCCGACCACGATTCCTGCCGACGTGCAGGCCGTCGTCGACGCCGAACTGCTCAAGGCCGAGCAAGCGGTTGTTCTCAACGGCACCGCGGTGGCCGACGCGCTGAAGACGGCGCAGGGCACGATCAACGACGCCATGGCCCGCAACCTCGCCAGCAACAGCTGATGCGTATCGGGAACCGGCGGCACGGCCTAAACTGGCCGCCGGTTTCCCCTGATTGCCGGTGCGGAAATAGTGGAAGTGAACAGGATCGTGACCAGCGTCGACGCATCGGTGCCGATGGCACGCGCCGGCGATAAGCCCCCGGCGATATCGCGGGCTGGAACGCCGCCGTCGCGGCGTCGGCGGAAGCCGACCGACGCCTTTGCCGCCTTGTGGGCGCTGCTGTTCGTCGGCCCTAATTTCGTATTGTTCGCGATCTTCATCCTGCTGCCGGTCGTCGCGGCGTTTGCACTCAGCCTCTTCGACTGGAACATGATCGCCGACCCGCGCTTCATCGGGCTCAGGAATTACGCCGACATCGCGGGCGACCCGCGCGCGCTGAACTCGATCATCAAGACCGTGTATTTGGTGGTAATCGGCGTGATCCCGACGGTGCTGCTGTCGTTCGGCATGGCAGTGCTGATCAATACGCGCTTCATCGGCTACAGCGTTATCCGGACGCTCTATTTCTTGCCGATCGTGATTTCGTTCGTCGCCTCGGCGGTGCTGTGGCGGTTCATCTACGATCCGCGTGTTGGACCGATCAACGCGCTGCTCGGCATGATGGGCATCAACGGCACCAACTGGCTGCAGAGCACGGCCTGGGCGATGCCAGCGATTTCGCTGGTGATCGTCTGGCTCCGGCTACCGCTCGGCATCATCCTCTATCTGGCGGCACTGCAGCAGATCAATCCGCAGCTCATCGAGGCCGCTGAGATCGACGGCGCGGGGCCGTGGCAGAAGCTCATCCACGTCATCTGGCCGAACGTAAAGCCGGTGACCTTTCTCATCCTCATCATCAACCTTAGGGGCATCATCTTCGACTCGTTCGACGTGGTGCAGGTGATGACCGGCGGCGGGCCGCTCGATTCGACCGACATCCTGATCAAGTACATCTACGATCTGGCCTTCGCCCAGCTCCGGCTCGGCTATGCCAGCGCGCTGTCGACGGTGCTGTTCCTCGTCGTCGCCGGTCTCGCGCTGATCTTCACGCCACCGCGGACAACGAGGGGAGTTACGGCATGATCGTTGGCCATCCCTGGCGTCGCCGCGCCCATGTCGCCGCCGTCTGCGCCGTCGGGCTCATCATGGCCGCGCCGTTCTACTGGCTCATCATCAACGCGCTGAAGACGCCGCAGGAAGTCGTGGGCTTCCCGCCGACCTGGTTCCCGCACGAAATCCGCTGGCAGAACGTTCCCGACGCGCTGAGCCTCTTGAACGTCACGTCGGTGATCAATTCGCTGATCTTTACGGTCGCGGTGACGATCTGCCAGCTCATCCTCGTCATCACTACCGGCTTCGCGCTGGCCAAGATGCCGTTCCCCGGCCGCACGGCCCTGCTCTGGATGTTCATCATCACGCTGTTCGTGCCGTTCCAGGTGGTGCTTATTCCCACGTTCATCATCGTGCGCGACCTCAACTGGATCGACAGCTATTGGGGCCTGATCGTGCCGGTGATCGCGCAGACCAGCTTTGGCGTGTTCGTGTTCCGCCAGTTCTACGTGTCGATGCCCGACGAAATCCTCGACGCGGCGCGGATCGACGGCGCCAACTGGGGCGATGTGTTCCTCAAGATCGTCGTGCCGCTCTCGGGCGCGCCCATCGCCGCCTACGTCGCTGTTACCGTGCTCACCGCCTGGAACATGTATGTCTGGCCGCTGATTTCGACGACGGTCAACGACATGCGCGTGCTGCCGCTCGCCATCGCCGCGCTGGCGACGCCGTCGTCGCAGGTGCCGGGCAATATTTCGATGATGGCGGTGCTGATCTCGACGCTGCCGATCATCATCATCTTTATTTTCTGCCAGCGCTATTTCATCAACGGGCTTGGCGGCGCGCTGAAGGAATAGAGCGATGTATTGGAGTTTTAGAACGTGACATCAGTGCCAATCTGCCTCGTCGGCTGCGGCGGCATGGGCAGCCGCCATGTGCAGGGCTTTGCGGCCTTGCAGCGCTCGGGGCTTTCCAATGTCGAACTCGTCGCGGTCTGTGACGTGCGGCAGGATAATGCCGAGCGCGTCGCGGCCGAGGCTGAGGCCGCGCTTGGCCGCCGGCCGAAGATCCACCTCTCGATTGCCGACGCGCTGGCGGACAAATCGATCGTTGCCTTCGACGTGGTGACCGAGGCGTTCAGCCATCTGTCGGTCGTGAAACCGGCCCTCGAAGCGGGCCGGCATGTGCTTTGCGAGAAGCCGCTGGCGCTGACGGTGCGGTCCTGCCGGGCGCTGATCGACGCGGCAAAGCGGGGCGGGGCGGTACTCGCGACGGCAGAGAACTATCGCCGCGACCCTACCAACCGGCTGGCCAAGGGGGTGATCGATTCCGGCCTGCTCGGGCCGATCCACCTGATGGTGCAGACGATGATCGGCGGCTCGGACCGGATCATCATCACGCCGTGGCGTCACTTCAAGGACAAGGGCGCGATCGGCCTCGATATGGGCGCGCACCTGACCGACATCGTGCAGTATTATTTCGGGGACTTCGACTCCGTCTACGGCAAGGCCTTCATCGCCGAACCGATCCGCCGCCGGCAGGAAAAGCCGGAGATGCAGACGGAGGCATACCTCAAGCGCTTCCTCGAAATCCCCGAGCAGATAACGGCAACCGGCGAAGATTCGTTCGTCGCCACCTATCGGATGGCCTCGGGCCTGCCGGTGCAGATGGCTTATGTCGCGTCGGGGCCGGGCAAAGGCTGGACGCAGCGCAGCGTGCATGGCCGCAATGGCTCCCTCGAAATTTTCAACGACCGCACTGGCAAAGCGCCGATCCTCCACACCGCCGATGGCGACCTTACGGGCCGGGCGCTGGCCGACAAGGTTGGCTTCAGGCTCGATGCGCTGACCGAAAAACTTTACGGGCCAGATATCGCCTACGAAAAGCCCTGGGGCGAGACGGATGCCGGTTTGCTCGCGATCGAGATCCACGATTTCGCCGGCGCCATCCTCGAAGGACGTCCACCCGAGGTCGATGGCTGGGGCGGGCTGACCGCAGTTGCTTCAGTACTCGCTGCTTACGAAAGCGGGTTATCCGGCAAGGCGGTCACGATGGACGACGTCATCGAGGGCCGAGTCTCGGCCTACCAAGACGACATCGACGCGGCGCTCGGCCTGCTGCCCGGCAAAGCCTCGAACGCGGCGTGAGGGGAAAGATATGATCGACAACGCTTTCGACGCCGTCCCGCTGAAATTGATGCAGAGGCTTGGGGCGAAGCAAATAGCCTTCGCCGTCCGCGACCTCGAAGCGTCAGCCAAGACCTGGTGGGAAGTGCTGCGCATCGGCCCCTGGACGGCGTGGGAATATACGCCCGCCTTCCTCAAGGAGATGACGTACAAGGGTCATCCGGCACAGTTCGGCCTCAAGCACGCCCTCGCCTGGAAGGACGGCGTGCAGTTCGAGCTGGTGCAGCCGACGACCGGCCCTTCCATTTTCGCCGACCAGATCAACAGCAGCGGCGAAGGCCTAAATCACATCGGCATTCACGTCATGGAGGATCACGAGCGGGCTGTTGAGGAAATCCTCGCGTCTGGATTCTCCTGCATCCAGAGCGCCAAGGGCTTTGGCGCCGATGGCAGTGGCGCTTTCGCCTACTTTACCTCGCCACAGATCAACGGGCTCATCCTTGAGCTGATCGGCCCACCGGCGGTACGCCGCGAGCCGATATTCGTCTACCCGCTCCCCGAGGACTCCAAAAAGTGAAGATCGACAAGGTCGAAACGTTCGTCGCGCATAACTGGATGTTCGTCCAGATCACCACCGATACGGGGATCACGGGAGTCGGCGAATCCACTTTCTTCGGCTTTCCGGACGCCACGGCGCTGGTCGCGCAGTCCTACGGCAAGCGGCTGATCGGCGAAGATCCGGCACGGATCGAGTTCCACAACCTCAGCCTGCACCGTGCCTATTCGATGCGCGGCATGGCGATCGGCGGGGCGATCTCGGCCATCGACCAGGCGCTGTGGGATATCAAAGGCAAGCATTATCAGGCGCCGGTCTGGGACCTGCTCGGCGGCCGGGTGCGCGATAAGGTGCGAGCCATGCTGGTCGTCCCCTACGGCACGATCGACGAGGTCGTCGCCAACTCGAAGAAGGCCGTCGCCGACGGCTACACGGCACTAAAAATCATGGTCTACCAGCCCGAGCACCACCTCATGGCCTTCGGCGCCAAGGTCGAGGACATGGTGGATCGGATAGCAGCGTTGCGCGAGGCCCTCGGCTGGGAAGTCGAGCTTGGCATCGAGCTCCACCGCAACATGGCGCTCGGCGAATCCATCGCCGCCATCCGCGAGTTCGAACAGTTCCGCCCGCTCTTTGTCGAAGACCCCATTCCGCCGGACAGCGTGCTGTCGTTCGGCGAGGTGGCGGAAAAGAGCCGCGTACCGATGGCGGCCGGCGAGCGCAACACCACCATCTGGGAGTTCCGCGAATATATCGAGCATGGCGGCGTGCATCACATCCGCCCAGATGTCGGGATCGCCGGCGGCATCACCGGCACGCGCAAGATCTGCGCACTCGCCGAGGCCCATCATCAGGGCGTCATTCCGCACGCCGTGCCGTCGGGGCCGGTAGCGACCGCGGCGCAGGTGCAGCTCGGTTTTGCTGTGCCGAACTGGGAGGTGATCGAGCATCAGGTGCAGGACAGCGCGCCTTGGACCAAGGCCGTGAAGGCGATTGTCCCGGTCCTCAAAGGCCACTGGCTGCCCAACGAGACTCCCGGCCTCGGCGTCGAACTCGACATCGAAGGCCTCAAATCCATTCCGGTTATCAACAAAGTGCCTCCGACCGCGCTGAAGACCGACGGCTCCGTGGCGTTCCGGTGAACCGATGATGTTCAACGACCTCAAATCGGCGACGCTACAAAGGAACGGCCGATGACCAAGCCGATAAGTTCGGACATGCTGTTCAGGTCGGTCAACCCGGCGACCGGCGAAGCGTTTGGCGCCTATGCGCTCCACGACGACATGGCGATCGAAGGCGCGCTTGATCGCTCGTCGAAAGCGTGGCGGACGGTTCGCGGTGCCGGCATCGCTCAGCGAGCGAGATGGCTTCTAGCGCTCGCCGACCGCCTCGACGCCGAGGTCGAAACGCTGGCGCGGCTGATCACCTCCGAAATGGGCAAACCCATCGCCGAGGCGCGCGGCGAAATCCGCAAATGCGCCGTGACCTGCCGCACCACCGCCGAGCTCGGCCCGGCCTGGCTGGCGCCGATGGACGTCAAGAGCCCTGCCCGCGCGGCGCGCGTGCGGTTCGAGGGTTTAGGGCCGATCTTTGCCGTGATGCCATGGAATTTTCCGTTCTGGCAGGTCATCCGCTTCTTTGCGCCGGCGTTTCTCGCCGGTAACACCACCATCGTAAAGCACGCCGAAAACGTGCCCGCCTGCGCTGAAGCGATCGAGCGGGTATTTGCCGAGGCGGGTCTGCCCGATGGCGTCGTGCTCAACATCCGTGTCGATCATCCGACCGCGGCGCGGATCATCGGCGATCCTCGAATCCGCAGCGTCACTGTAACCGGGAGCGTGCGGGCCGGGCGGACGATCGCGGGCGTTGCGGGCGCGGCGGGCAAGAAGGCGGTGCTTGAGCTTGGCGGGTCCGATCCGTTCATCGTCTTCGCCGATGCCGATTTCGACGCGGCGGTTAAGACGGCCGTCGCTGCCCGGCTCACCAACTCTGGCCAGAGCTGCGTCTGCGCCAAGCGCTTCCTCGTCGAAAAGAGTATCGCGCCGCGCTTTACGGAAGCCTTCGTCGCGGCGGTCAAAACCTATCGCGTTGGCGATCCGATGGACGAGAATAACGCCATCGGTCCCCTGGCGCGCGGCGATCTCAGAGCGGGGCTCGCCAAACAGTTCGATCGAAGCCTTGCGGGGGGCGCCAAGGCCGCGCTCGCCGGCGGCATTGTCGACGGCCCGGGCTATTATTTTTCGCCGGTGGTGCTGACCAATGTCAGCGATGACAACGTGGCCGCACAGGAAGAGCTGTTCGGACCAATCGCGCCAATCTTGCCGTTTGCCGACGAAGCCGACGCCATCCGGATCGCCAACAATTCGGAGTTCGGCCTCGCCTCTGCGGTGTGGACACGCGACGAGGATCGCGTCGCACGGATGGAGGCTGCAATCGAGGCAGGCGCAGTGTTCATCAACGATATGGTGCGCTCTGACGGGCATATCTCCTTCGGCGGCATCAAATCATCCGGTTATGGCCGCGAACTTGGACAGGTCGGGGCGCGCGAGTTCACCAACGCCAAGACCGTATGGGTGGCCTGATGACCATGCCCTACAAACTGCCCAAGCCGGTACGTGTGGGCTTCGCCTGCAACGCCGAAACGTATGAGCGCATGGCGACGGCTGAGGCCGTTGCGGCGTTGTCGGCGCTGGGGCCGTTTTCCCATCATCTTTGCGATGAGCCCTCGGCCTGGGAAACGCCGCCGCCGGTCAATCCCGCCGCGGTCGATAGCCTCATCGCCTATGCGGCCAATATCGATGCGTTGCTCGTCTGCCATGGATCTCCACGGCTGACTGGCGACATCTTTAACCGGCTGCCGAACCTGAAATTCATCGCGGAGGTCGAAGGCGATCGGTTCAGCCAGCGAATCGACCTGCCGGCTGCGGCGGCGCGTAGCGTGACTGTAGTCGACACCACCAATGGCTCGTCATATCCCGTCGCCGAATGGGCGCTGGCCATGGCGATGATCGGGCTCAGAAACGCCGGCGCGTTGTTCCGCCGGCTGATTGCCGGCGAAGTGCTGTTCAAGCAGTGGAGCGACCGGATGGCCGATCCCGGCTTCAACGGCGAACTCACCGGTCGCAAGGTCGGGCTGATTGGTTGCGGCTATATCGGCCGCCGCCTGCTGGAACTGCTGGCGCCGTTCCATTGCGACATCTACGCCTACGATCCTTACGCGCCGCGCGTGCTGGCCGACATCTACGACATTACACTGACGTCGCTCGACGAGGTGATGCAGCAGGACGTTGTCATCTGCCTCGTGCCACTCACGCCTGAAACGCAGAAGATGATCAAGGCGCGAGAGCTCGATCGGCTGCGGCCGGGCGCTGTTTTCGTCAACGTCTCGCGCGGCGCCGTGGTCGATCAGGACGCGCTGGTCAAGCGGCTGGCGCGGGGCGATGTCGTTGCCTCGCTCGATGTATTCGATCCCGACCCGCTGTCGGCGGACTCCTCGCTAAGGCAGATGACCAATGTTTTCCTCACACCGCACATCGCCGGTGTGACCGCGCCCTGCGGGCCGCGTTTTCTGACGCTGGCGGCTGATGAAATCGCGCGCCATTTCGCCGGCCATCGTACCCGCCACGATCTTGTCCCTCGCGCTTCGGTGACCAAATGAAGTTCGGCTATTGTGTCCCCGCCTTCGCGATGCCGGGAGCCGGCATGTTTCGCACCCCGAATGTTGCGGACATCCGCGACGTAGATGTGATCGGCACGGCTCGCGAGGCCGAGCGACTCGGCTTCGATTCCTTGTGGGTCTGCGATCACCTGATGCTCGGCCGCGACAAGGCCGTGCTCGAAGGTTGGACGACGCTGGCGATGATTGCCGGGGCAACAAGCCGCATCACGCTGGGCCTCATCCATCAGGCCAACCTGTTCCGCGAGCCCTCGATCGCGGCCAAGATGATGTCGACGCTTGACCGGCTCTCCGGCGGCCGGTTCATCCATTTCTTCGAGGCCGGCATGGCCAAGCCTGAACAGGCAGCTTACGGCCTCGATTGGGACGACGATCATGCCTTGCGTGTCGAACGGCTCGAAGAGGCCATCAAGCTAACACGTGCCCTTTATGCCAGCGAAAAGCCGGTCGACTTTTCCGGCAAATATTATCGCCTCGACCAGGCCCTGCTCGAACCCAAGCCGCTCCAGACGAAAATCCCGCTCTGGGTCGGCGAGGCATTTCCGCCGGTTATCGACGTCGCCGCCAGGCTGGCCGACGGCTGGAACACGACGCCGGTGACGCTTGATGAGTTGCGCAACCGGCTGGCGCTGCTCGACGCCGCGCTGGCGAAGGCCGGCCGATCGCGCCGCGACCTCGAGATCAGTTTTGAGACGCAGATCCTGATCGCCCCCGATCTGCCGGCGCTGCGCCGCAAGCTGGCGGCACTAGCCGATCGGGGCCGAGAGGTCGGCGAAGAGCCACGTCCCGAAGTCGCCGAGTTCATCGCGGGGCGTACCGAACGGCCCCCCGACTGGATGACCGGTCCATGGATCGTCGGCACCCCTGATACGGCTCGCTCGCGAATTGCCGAGCTCAAGGCGCTCGGCGTCGACCACCTCATGCTCTGGTTCATGGAGGCGCCTGAGAGCGACGGGATGGAGCTTTTCATGTCGGAGGTGGCGACGGCGAGCCGTTGAGGAACCGACGAATATATTTGCAGGGAAAGGCCAAAGCCGCGTATTTGCGCAGTTTGGCGCAAGAAATATAGAGGTAGAGCAGAGCATGATCGAGGACACGGAGACCCGCGGCAAAGCGGTCCCGGCGCTGGTGCGAACCAAGCGCATTCTCGATGCGCTCTCGACCGGCGGTAAGCCCAAGGGCGTGTCGGAGCTGGCCCGGATGCTCGACCTGCCCAAAAGCACGGTGCACGGCCTCTGCCATACGCTGGTCGATCTCGGTCTGATGATCCGGGTGGGCCCCTCGCAATTCGCCGTGGGGCCGCACGTTCTCGCCTGGGCCAATGCCTTCGAGGGGCAGAGCGACCTGTCCCAGGAATTCATGCGGATCGCCGACTCGATCGACCCGGCCCTCGTCTCCCAGGAGGCGATCAACCTCTCGATCCTGACCGGCACCGAGGTCATGTATGTCGCCTGCCGCCGCGGCACCGATCCGCTCGGCGTCAGCTTCCGGCCTGGCGTGCGTCTCCCTGCCCCGTTCACGGCCACCGGCAAGGCCATGATGTCGACGATGCGGCCGGAGGATGTCGAGCGCCTGCTCGGCAATACCTGGCCTGAGCCCTGGACCAAACGCAGCGTCCGCAGCCTCGAGGCGTTCATGCGCGAGCTCGAGGAAACACGCGAGCGCGGCTACTCGATCGACGACGGCCAGTTGCGCGATGCGATGGTCTGTTTCGGGGCCCCGGTGTTCAACGCGACCGACGATCACGCCGTCGCCGGCCTCGCCATCGGCCTGCTGTCGGGTGAGGTCAACGAGGCCTCGACGGCCCGGGTCAGCAATGCCGTCCGCACCCTTGCCGGACAGCTCTCGCATCGCCTCGGCGGCCGCAAGAATTAGCGTCGTATCGACCCGGTAACATTGACAGTCCGGGCGCCTCATGGGATGTTCAGTATCAAGAAAATCGTTCAATATACGGAACGATTTAGCGCCTGCTCAAGCGGCCATTTTAGGGAAGGAAAGCCGATGATCGTCCTAATCGCCAAGTACCACACAAAGCCGGGTAACGTGCCGAAGGTGCTTGAGGAGTTGAAGAAGATGAAGCCGCTGGTCGCCGCATCGGAGCCGGGCTGCAAGTTCTACCAGGTGTCGCGTTCGACGGAGAACGAGAACCTGATCGTGCTCTACGAGCACTATGTCGATCAGGCCGCGCTGGCGGCGCATCGCGACACCCCGCACTTCAAATCGATCATCGAGGGCACCGTCATTCCGATGCTCGAAAAGCGCGAACGCGAACTTTACGAACTCGCGATTTCCTGAGGCGTCGATGCGCCTCATCTCCTTCGAACTGCCGACGCCGCTCGGGCCCATGACCCGGATCGGCGCCGTGTTGCCCGATGGCCGGTATGCCGATCTGCAACTGGCCTATCGCGCGCACCTTGATGGCAAGGGCGGTGCCTCGAAGGAAGGCGCGGTGCGCCTGGCAGCGGCGAGCCTGCCGACGGACATGGTGGCGTTTGTCGAAAACGGCGCGTTCGGCCTCGATGCCGCTCGCGCTGCGCTGGACTGGATCGTGGCGAATGGCGACACCGGCATCGATGGCGCCCGCCTTGTCCACGAACCCGGATCGGTCCGCCTGCTGGCGCCGATTCCGCGGCCACCGCTGATCCGAGACTTCATGGCCTTCGAGCAGCATCTCAAGAACATCTACCCCCGGCTCGGCCGCGAGATCCCGCCGCAGTGGTACGAGATGCCGGTCTACTACAAGGGTAATCCATCGGCCGTGGGCGCCGATGGCGATGTCATCGACATGCCGTCCTATGCACCGACGCTCGATTTCGAATTCGAATTTGCCGCCGTGATCGGCCGCGGCGGCGCCGATATTCCCCGCGATCGAGCGATGTCCCACATCTTCGGCTATATGATCTACAACGACTTTTCGGCACGCGATATTCAGCAGCGCGAGATGTCAGTCGGACTTGGCCCCGCCAAAGGCAAAGACTTCCAGCGTGCCCATGTCTTCGGCCCCTGGCTAGTTACCGCCGACGAAATCCGCGACGTCTACAACCTCGGCATGTCAGCCACTGTCAACGGCGAGGCCTGGACCAATTCCAGCACCTCCACCATGCACTGGCGCTTCGACCAGATGATCGCGCATGCGTCCATGGCCGAAATGCTCGTGCCGGGCGAAGTCTTCGGCAGCGGCACCGTTGGCGGCGGTTCGGCCGCCGAGGTCGGCAAGACCCTGCACAAAGGCGACAAGGTCGTGCTGACCGTCGACGGCCTCGGCACGCTCACCAATACGGTAGGCTGAACGCCTACCAGTTGGTCACTGAACCGTCCGTACGCTTGAGGTGTGGAGCTTCCCAGAACTTGAAGCTCTGTTTCTTGATCAGTTCCTCGTTGACCTCGACGCCGAGGCCCGGCGCATCGCTGACCCGGTAGTGCGCCTTTTCGATGCGCGGCTGCACCGGGAAGAATTCGGAATTGTCGAAGCCGAGTTGCTCGGCGGTCGACGTGCGGGTCTCGAGCCACGAGAAGTTCGCGACCGCCGCTGCGAAGTGAACCGTTGCCGCGGTGCAGACCGGGCCGAGCGGATTGTGCGGCATCATGTCGACGTAATGGGCCTCGCTCCAGCCAGCGACTTTCATCGACTCGGTCAGGCCGCCGACATTGCACACGTCGATCCGGTTGAACTGGTGGATGCCGCGTTCGATGTAAGGCAGGAACTGCCACTTCGATGCAAACTCCTCGCCGATGGCAAAGGGGATGTCGGTGAGGGTGCGCAGCGACTCATAAGCCTCGGGCGTCTCGTCGCGGATCGGTTCTTCGAGGAAATCGAGCGTGCCTGATGGCATCTTCTGGCAGAAGCTCGCCGCCTCCGCGACCGAAAGGCGATGGTGATAATCGATCCCAAGTACCGGCAGATCACCCAGCTCCTCACGCGCCTTGACCATCCACTTGGCGGTGGCGGCGATCGACTCGCGGGGCTCGTAGATGCCCGGGTGCCTGCCGCCGCCGCCGTGATTACCCGGGGACAGACGCATGGCGATCCAGCCATTGGCGACGAGTTCCTTGGCCTGCTCGATCATCTCTGGTCCCGGTGGGGCGGAGGTCGAGGCAAACGTGGGGATCAGGTCGCGCTGCTTGCCGCCGAGCAATTGGTAGACCGGCACGCCGAGCGCTTTGCCCTTGATGTCGTAGAGGGCGATATCGATGGCGGAGATCGCGGCCTGGAGCACGCGGCCGCCCTCGAAATACTGGCTGCGGTACATCTCCTGCCAGAGGGCGCCGATCTGCGAGGGGTCGCGTCCAATCAGGAATTCGCCGTAGTGCTCCAGCGCACCGGCCACCGCTTTTTCGCGGCCCGACAGCCCGCTCTCTCCCCAGCCGAAGATGCCCTCATCCGTCTCGATCTTGACGAGCAACTGATTACGCGTCCCTACCCAGACAGGGTAGGACTTGATGTCGGTGATTTTCATTTTTGCCTCGAAACTAGCCCTTGAGGGCGCCTGCGGTGAGTCCGGATTGGAATTGCCGCGTCATCAGCAGATAAGCGACGACGATCGGTATGGTGGAAATGACGACGCTGGCAAACACCAACCCCCATTCGGTTGAATAGACGCCGATGAAGGAGACGATGCCGACCGGCATGGTCTGCGCCTGCGGCCTGAAGGCGACGATCAGCGGAATGAAGAACTCGTTCCACATCCAGACGCCGTTGAGGATGGCGACGGAGATCAGACCGGGCTTCAGCAGCGGCAGCACGACGCGGCGATAAATCTGCCATTCGGTGGCGCCATCGACCTGGGCGGCGCTGACGAGATCGCGCGGGATTGCGGCGGCGATCGGGGTCAGCACCAGCACGCCGAGCGGCAGGCCGAGCGCGATGTAGGGCAGGATCAGCGCGAACAGCGTACCGAAGAGGCCGAGTTGCTTCAGCAGGATGAAGAGCGGCAGGATGATCATCTGCACCGGCACGAGCAGCCCCGAGACGAACAGCGTATAGAGACCAATCGCCAGCGGCCGCTCCTTGCGGCTCAGGCCGAAGGCGATCAGCGAGGCGAGGAAGGTGCTGCCGGCTACCGAGCACAGCGTCACGATGATGGTGTTGGGCAGCGTGATCGAGACGTGGGCATCGGTCCAGGCGCGGGTGTAGTTGTCAAAGGCCCAGTCGGTCGGCAGGCCATAGGGATTGCCGAAGAAATCCGCGACGCTCTTGAACGAGGCGAGGATCATGTAACCAATCGGCAGCAGGATGATGATCGACACCGCGATGAGCAGGAGGTGGCGGGCGAACGACGCGGCGCGGCGGTCCTGCTTGCGGCTGCGCGGCTTGCGGTGCGGGATTGCGGCGACGGTCATGGTCATGCGTCGATCTCCCGGCGGCGCAGCACGCGGATCAGTATCGTGCTGACGACGGCCATGGCGACGAACACGATCAGCGCGATGGCGATCGCGTAGCTCATCCGCACATCGTTGCTCGACATGCTCGAGCCGCCGAAGGCGCTGCGGTAGATCAGCGTGCCCAGCACATCCGTTTCGAAATTGGGCGAGCCGATCGGGCCGGTCAGCACATAGACGATATCGAAGACGCGGAACTGGCCGATGAAGGTCAGCACGGTGAGCGAGGTGAAGGAGGGCGATAGCAGCGGGAATACGACGCGCCAGAACCGCTGCCAGCCGTTCGCGCCGTCCATCTCGGCGGCCTGCACCAACTCCTCGGGAATGCTCTGGAGGCCGGCGAGGTAGATGATGATGGCCCAGCCGAGGACGTTCCAGCATTGCACTGCGATCACGGTCGGCAGCGCCAGGTGTGGATCGCTGAGCCAGGAATGAGCGAGGAACCCGAGGCCCATGCTTTGCAGCAACGGGTTGATGACGCCGATATTGGGACTCAGCATCAGCGTCCAGATGAAGCCCGTCGAAACCAGCGAGATGATCACCGGCAAGAACAGGATCGTCCGGTAGACCTCCATGAAGCGCGGCTTGGCATTGAGCTGCACGGCGATGAACAGCCCCACCGTATGCTGGAAGATCAGGATCGCCACGAACATAATGAGGTTGTGCCAGGCCGCACGGTAAAGCGGCCACGAGGTCAGAGCGGTGACGAAGTTCTGAAGGCCGATGAAATGGAAATCGTTGCCGACGCCGGTCCACGCCGTGAGGCTGATGGCGAAGCCGGAAATGGCCGGATAGATCATGAACAGGCAAAAGAACAGGAGCCCCGGCAGGACAAACCAGAGGTGTGCGTACTTTCGTGCAGTCTTGCCCCGGCGGCGTGCCGCGAGCGGACGACGCGGCACGTCGCTGCCCGATTGCGCGAGGGGCGCTCTGTTCACACTGGCCAGTTGGTCGACCATCAGGCTTTTCCTGGGGGTTAAGTGGGAGCGCCACCGGGGAGGCGCTCCCTACGCAGGGGAGAGGGGACCTGCGTTTACTTCGCGGCGGAGGGCTTTACCGCCGCCTGCAGCTTCGCCGAGAACTCCTCGGGCGTCATCTGCTTGAGGAACAGCGCCTGGGCATTCTGCTGCACCGCCGCAAACACGTCGCCAGTCTCGGGGAACTCGTACCAGACGCGGACGTCATTCGACTTCGACGCCGTGATCATCTGCGACATCACAGGGTTGTTCGATGGCGCGATGCCGACGGTGTTGCTGAGGGTGATCGAGTCGACCACCATCTGCGCGGCTTCCTTGCCGATCAGCCACTGGATGAACTTGATGGCTTCTGCCGGGTGGGCGGTCTTCGAGTTGACGCTGAACGTATCCTGCATGCCGGTCACCGTGGCCGGCATGCCGCCATCAACGGCCGGGAATGGCACAACGCCTACATCGATCTTCGGGTTGGTCTGCACGAAGCCGGCATAGTCAGCAGAACCGCCTTCGAGCATTGCGCCCCGACCGAGCGAGAACAGGGCCTTACCTTCGACATAGGCGGTGCCGAGTGAGCCATCTTCGAAGCAGGGATAGATGTCCTGGAGGTACTGCGCGGCCTTCACCACATCAGGATCGGTCAGCTTGCGCTTGCCGGTGCGGAGGTCGGCAAAGCCATCGGCCTTCAGCACGCTCGACGCCATCATCATGTAGAGGAAGGCCGGGATGATGCCATCCTGCGCCGGCGCGATCATCGGGGTCACACCCTTGGCCTGCAACGCCTTGCAGACCGCCATGAACTCGGTCTCGTTGGTCGGCGGCTTGATGCCGTTATCGGCGAAAATCTTGTTCTGGTAGTAGAGCCCGACCGTATAAGAGCCGAAGGTCGGCACCGACCAGACGTGGCCCTGATAATTCGAGGCATCCTGGGCCGCCTGCGTCAGACCGGAAATATCGACCTTGCCGGTGAGATCGAGGATTTGACCGGCGGCACCAGCGGCACCGACGGTCGGCCCAAGCTGCAGGGCGAAAAGGTCCGGGGCTTCGCCGGCGGCGAGCGCGGTGTTGAGCCTTGCCGTCAGGTCCTGTCCCGGAATTTCCTCGAGCTGAATCTCGACGTTGGGATTTTCTTCTTCGTACTTGGCGATGATCTTGTCGACAGCCCCTTTCCACTCGGGATGGCCGTGCCACATCGTCAGCACGACCTTGTCGTCGGCAAAACTAAAGCTGGCCGTCGAGGCCAGCAGCGCGCCGACCAGCAGCGCCTTGGTCAGAAAATGCTTCATGTGATCCTCCTCAGGTCGTCGGGTTAGGGCGCTTGGCGCCCTGTTGTTCAGTCTCGCAGCCGGTCCTCCCCGGCCGCGCATCTCAAATGGCGAGACCGCTCGCCGCGTCGAAAAAGTGCAGGCGGCCGCAATCGACCGCGACCTCTATGGTTTCGCCGGCGCGCACCGCAGAGCGCGCGCTGAACCGGCCGATGCAGACGCCCGACCCGTCGCCCACCACAATCTCATCGAGCGAATCCTGGTCGGCGACCTTGGCGACCGGCGCATCCACAGTGAAATGCACCATCTGGTCGGAGCCGAGAGACTCCGTCAGGACGACCGGCGCGCGAAGCCGCTGATCCGCTGGATGGTTCGGCACGAGGCTCGCGTCATCCATATCTTCGGGGCGGATGCCGGCGATGATTTCGCCGGCATGCTTTGCGAGTTCGGGATGTTCCTCGAACACCGAAGCTGGCACTGCCAGTTCGCTCTTTCCCAGAACCAGCCGACCGGCGCCCGCGACATCGAGGCGACCGCGATAGAGGTTCATCGACGGCGATCCGATGAAGGACGCGACGAAGGTGTTGGCCGGATGGTTGTAGATATTGGTCGGCGTGTCGATCTGCTGCAGCACCCCATCACGCATCAGCGCCACCCGGTCGCCCATCGTCATCGCCTCGACCTGATCGTGGGTGACGTAGACGGTCGTGACTTTCAGCCGGTCCTGGATCTGGGCGATCTCGGAGCGCATCTGGACGCGCAGTTTCGCATCGAGGTTCGACAGCGGCTCGTCCATCAGGAACACGGCCGGCTGGCGGATAATGGCGCGGCCCATCGCGACGCGCTGCCGCTGACCGCCCGAGAGATTGCCTGGGCGGCGCTGCAGATAAGGCCCGAGCTGCAGGATGCGCGCAACCTCGCCGACGCGGTTGGCGATCTCGCTCTTGGGCAGCTTGGCGATCTGCAGCGGGAAGGCGATGTTGTCGAACACGGTCATGTGCGGATAGAGCGCATAGCTCTGAAAGATCATGGCGATGTCACGGTCGCGCGCGGCGTAGTCGTTGACCATCTCGCCGCCGATCCAGACCTCGCCGCCGCTGACCTCCTCCAGCCCGGCGATCATCTTCAAGGCGGTCGACTTGCCGCACCCGGACGGCCCGACAAGCACCAGAAACTCGCCGTCCTCGACATCGATGCTGAGATTGTCAACTGCGGTCACACCGCCGGCGTAGCGCTTGGTCAGGCCCGAAAGCGTAACACTCGACACGTTCGCAACCTTCCATGCCGCAGGGTCGGTCCGAGGGGCCGGTGCGGGTCATTGTCGTCGTCACAGCAAGCGCGGCCCTGCACCCATCGAGCGCCGCCGCGAACTCCTCCAAAGCCGGATTCATCCCGATCTTTGTTGCACTATGGTTTGCCGATGATACATCATCTGTCAATAGTAGTGTATCAATCGGTTCAGGATACCCGTTCAAATCAGCGCGGCGGCGCGCTAGAAGGCGGCCCCATGAATGACACCATCCCCTCGCCTTCCGCAGCGCTCGATCTCGACGAGCTGTCGCTCGACCGGCCGTCCAGCGTTTACGACAGAATCCGTGAAGACATCATCGAAGGCCGTATCCCCGCCGATGCCCGGCTCAAGGTCCGCGACCTCGCGGCACGCTATGCGGTCAGCACCAATCCGGTGCGGGAGGCCTTGCAGCAGCTAAGGGGAGAAGGGTTCGTCGTCATCTCGCCCAATCGTGGCGCGCGCGTCAGGCCGATCGACGAGACGTTCCTGCGCGACACCAACGAGATCGAGCTGCTGATCGAGCCCTACCTCACCCGCTGGTTCGCCGACGTGGTGACGAATGAGGACATTGCCCGGCTCGAAGCGATCCAGAACGAGTTCGAGGCGCTCAACTTCACGGACATGGCGCGCAACAGCGAGCTCGACACGCAGTTCCACTGGCTGGTCTATGAGCGCCACCCGAACCAGCACATCCTCGACCTCTGGTGGCGTCATCGCGAGATTCTCGGCGCGGTGACGCGGCACTTCCCGACAGCCCTTAGCCGCCAGGCCGCCGTGCTCGAAGAGCACCGCGCGCTCATCGCCTGCCTCAAAGCACACGATTCGGCAGGAGCCGAAGCGGTAATGGTCAAGCACGTCAGCGGCTCAGGCCGCCACATGATGCAGCAGATCCGCTCCATCAAAACGCGGTAGGGATTGGCGCGCCGATCGCACGCTTGTCTGCGGCAACGCTGAAAACGATGGTCCGCCGTTGAAGCCGGGGACAAAGGTGCTGGGTCTGCCCAACCACGCCTGCCCCGTCGCCAACCTCGCACCGGGCCTTACAGTTTTGACGCCTGACGGCACGGCCGAGTTGGCTGTTGAAGCGGCCAGCGCACGGCTCGGTTGAGAAAATCGGGCGCGAGGCCGGTGATCAGCCAGTTCCACCTCATCCAGTGAGAAGACCTTGGTATGTCAGTATGGGCTCAGCCGCCTGCTCTCGCGAAAAGCTAATACAACGTATAATTACGCGCTGACTCTTGATTATTGCCGTCTTGCTGATGCGGGCGCGCAACAGTTTTGGCGATACTTGACTCGCTCGCGGCGAGCATAGCCGTTAACGTAGGTAAAGATTTTGGGGGGAAGCCGATGTCCGTGCGGGGGGCTGTCGGGGCGGTGATAGGCCGCGTATCGGCCTTATTACAAACAATAGCCGGGTTCCTGCGAGTCATCGGTCTCGCGCTGGCGCTGTTGGTTACAGGCTCTGCCATTGGTTTCGCGCCGGCCGCCATGGCGGCCCCAAATGCGGGTTGTACCGTCGCGGCCGGCGTTGCCAATTGTAGCGACGTGCCGACGGACGGCATCAGCTATACGAACGGCCCCACAACGGTAAACATCACGAACGGTACGGCGGGCCCCACCGCGGTTACTTCCGGCACGGACGGCATCTTCCTCAAGCAGAGCGGCGGCAATACCAGCAGCGTGCCTGACAATGTGACGTTCACCACGGTCTCGGCGGTTATCGGTCAGGACAGTGGCGGTCACGACATCACGGCCACTGTGGTTGCAGTGCCGGGGGCGACTTCCAGCGATCCTGCGACGCCTTACAAAATCGACGTGAACGGCAACAGCGAGTTCATCGTCGTTGCGAGCACCGACAGTGACGGCAATGTCACCTCCTATACGATCCAGGGTGACCCCAACAGCCCGTACACCCCCACAGCTCTGGCCACTCACCTTAATACGGCCCCCGGGGGAGCCGCCGGCTCGGTCACTGCCGGGTTGACCATCAACAATCCGAGTTCAGGTGGCACGGCGGCGTCGTTCACGACCACTAATGCCGACGGCCTCCACGTGGAATCCGTCGGTGGGACCGGCGGTAACGGCGGCTGCACTACCATCCTCCTTGCCACTTGGTGCCACGACGGCGACTCGGGTGGTGGAGCGGGGTCCGTCGCAGTTAACAATGACGGCGGCGTCACCGTGACCAATGGCTACGGGGTCTCGGCGACGAGCATTGGCGGCACTGGCGGCAACGGCGGCGGCGCGTTCGGCCTTTTCGCCTCCAGCCCCGGCGGCGGGGGCGACGGCGGCGACGGCAGCAACGTCACGGTCATCCTTGGCAGCCACTCGGCGATCGAGACTTTTGGCGACGGCTCCGATGGCGTTTATGCTATCAGCCACGGCGGCAACGGCGGACATGGTGGCCACTCCTCAGGCCTCGTAGCGCTTGGCGATGATGGCGGCAATGGCGGTGACGCCGGCCAGGTAACCGTCAACAACCAAGGCTCGATCATAACCAACGGCAACAATGCTGATGGTATCTATGCCGAGAGCATGGGTGCCGGTGCCGGCGCTGGCAGCGGCGGCGGTGGGCTCGTCGCCATTGGCGGCAACGGCGGCGGCCAATCGAGCGGCAACAAGGTGACGGTCACCAACGGCGGTTCGATCGAAACCAAAGGTCTCAATTCCATCGGTATCTTCGCCCAGTCGATCGGCGGCGGCGGTGGCGATGGCGGCTCGACCGGCGGCCTGTTCTCAGTCGGTGGTCAGGGCGGCTCGGGCGGCAATTCTGACGTCGTGACGGTCAACAATTCGGGGTCGATCACCACGCAGAAGGCAGGCGCGACCGCGCTGTTCGCACAATCGATCGGCGGTGGCGGCGGCAATGGCGGCAACGCGCTATCCGTAAGCGCCGGCGCCTCGGTCGCGATCGGCGGCAATGGCGGTCTCGGCGGTAATGGCGGAAAGGTCGTCATCAACGACCTGACCGGCGTGGTGGGCGGCATCAATGGGCTGCAAGCAGCGACGATCACGACATCGGGCGACCGGGCCAACGGCATCCAGGCGCAATCGGTTGGCGGCGGTGGCGGCAACGGCGGCACTGCGGTGTCCATTTCCGTGCCTTTGGGCGGCGTCAGCGGCAGCTTCGCGATCGGCGGCAATGGCGGCGGCGGCGGTAACGCCGACGCCGTGACGGTCAACGAAAAGGGAGCCATCACCACAGGTGGCAACCAGTCCGTCGGCATTTTTGCCCAATCGATCGGTGGCGGTGGTGGCAACGGTGGCGGCGCGGTCTCGGTCGCGGTGGGCGATGGCTACTCGCTCGCCTTTTCGATGGGCGGTACGGGTGGCGTCGCGGGTGACGCTTCGACCGTGACCGTGAACGCATTGGGCACTATCGTCACGGGTACCCCTGGCGATCCGACAAATCACATCGCCCCGACGGGCACTGATTCCTACGGTATCTTCGCCCAAAGCGTCGGCGGTGGTGGCGGCAACGGTGGCTATGCCTTGTCCGGATCGGCGGGCGCTGCTTTTGCGGCCAGCGTAGCGCTCGGCGGCGGCGCCGGCGGGGGTGGCAAGGGCAAGGATGTCACAGTGACATCCGGCGCCGGCATTTCAACCTATGGCACGGGCGCGATTGGCATTTTTGCACAGAGCGTCGGCGGCGGCGGCGGCAATGGTGGCCTCTCTGGAAGTCTGGCCATTGGAGGAGGCTCGCTTGCAGTAGCGCTCGGTGGGGCGGGCGGCACCGGTTCGAACGCCGGCAAGGTCACGGTCGACAACAGCGGGCAGATTACGACGGAGGGTAACAACGCTGCCGCCATCTATGCCCAATCGGTCGGCGGCGGCGGCGGCAATGGCGGCATGTCGGTCGCCCTCAACGGCGCGGCAATCGGCGGCTCTGTGTCGGTCGGCGGCAAGGGTGCGGCCGGTAGCTATGGCGACGCTGTCAAGGTCACCAACTCAGGCACGATCATCACCGGCAAGGTCGATTCCCACGACAAACCGATTGCGGACGCTGGCATCGATTCCTACGGCATCTTTGCTCAAAGCGTCGGCGGCGGCGGCGGCAATGGCGGGATGGCTCTCTCCGCGTCGGTTGGTATCGCCTTCGATGATATCCCCGGCGGCTCGGCCGCGATCTCGATCGGCGGCAAGGGTGGTGGCGCAAGCAATGGCGGCCTGGTAACCGTCGACAATACCGGCTCAATCGAAACCTACGGCCTCAACGCTTCCGCCATCTACGCGCAGAGCGTCGGCGGCGGCGGCGGCAACGGCGGCCTCGCCGGTAGCCTCGCCATGACAATCGGCGGCGGCGCGTCCTTTGGCATTGCGGTCGGCGGCAAGGCCAGCGGTGGTGGCGATGGCGGTGAAGTCGACGTCAACAATACCGGCACGACGGCTGAGCTCATCACCAATGCGGTAGGCGCTGATGGTATTCACGCGCAATCAGTTGGCGGCGGCGGCGGCGACGGCGGTTATGCGCTGGCAGGCGCCCTCGGCGGTGGCGGCGAAGTATCGGTCAACGTCTCCGTCGCGATCGGCGGGGCTGGCGGCAAGGGCGGTACCGGTGGCGTCGTCAAGGTCACCAACAAGTCGTTGATCGAGACGCTCGCTAATCAGTCGAATGGCATCATGGCACAGTCGGTCGGCGGCGGTGGCGGCGATGGCGGCATGGCAATCACTGGCGCCGTGGCCTTCTCCGAAACCGCGGGCGCGGTAGGTGTGACCGTCGGCGGAGGTGGTGGGACCGGCAGCATTGGCGGTCTCGTGACGGTCGACAATTATGGCTCGATCACTACCAAGGGCAACGACTCCGTCGGCATCTTTGCCGAGAGCGTCGGTGGCACGGGCGGCAATGGCGGCCTCGCCCTCGGCGTGCAAATGACCGGCACAACCAAGAACGCTGCCGCCATCGGGGTCACCGTGGGCGGTTCGGGCGGAGACGGCAACACTGGCGGCGAAGTTGACGTCACCAACCACACTGGTGGGACGATCAGGACGACCGGCCTGAACTCGGACGGCATCAAGGCCCAGAGCGTTGGCGGTGGCGGCGGTACAGGCGGGCTCGCGGCGACGGCACAGCTCGGCGTTGTTGCCGCCACAGGTCCGACCAAAGAGGAAGCGAGCAAGACACTGAACGTCGGCGTCTCCGTTGGCGGCAATGGCGGCAAGGGTGGTGTCGGTGGCGTGGTTAACGTCATTAATGACGGCGAGATCGATGTCAGCGGCCTTACCTCCGTGGGCATCTTTGCCCAGAGCGTTGGCGGCGGCGGTGGCGATGCCGGCAATGCCGTCACGGCCATCGGCATGGTGACCGACAAGGTCAACGACGACTCGCGTTCCGTCGGCGTCAACGTCACCGTCGGCGGCGTCGGCGGCAGCGGCAATATTGGTGGGGCGGTCTCCGTCAACAATAGCGGCAAGATCATTACCACCGGCGCCAGTGGCTATGGCATCTTTGGCGAGAGCGTAGGTGGTGGTGGCGGTATCGGTGGACGCGCCAACGCCATCACGCTGGCCGTCACCGATGCGTGCACGCTGCCGCTGGTCTGTAAGGGCCCGAAGGCCAATTCGAACAATATGACCGCGAACTTCGCCGTTGGCGGCAATGGCGGTACTGGTGGCGATGGCGGCGTAGTCAAAGTCACCAATACCGGCGATATCGATACGACGGGCGACGCGAGCGACGGTATTTACGCCCAGTCAATCGGCGGCGGCGGCGGCAATGGTGGCAATGGCATCCTGGGTACCGGCGAGATCCTTCCGGTTCCGCTTGATGCCGCCCTCATCCCGATTGGATCGGTTTCGTTCTACAAGAATCTGTCCGTGGCGGTTGGCGGCAACAGCGGTGCTACAGGCGACGGCAACACCGTCGAAGTCGACAACAGCGGCAGCATTACGACGCGTGGCTCGAACTCGAACGGTGTTACTGCCCAATCGGTTGGCGGCGGCGGCGGTATCGGGGGCAAGGCCGCTATCGGGGTGACGGGCCTTGTTGGCGTTGGCGGCAAAGGCGGCGCGGCCGGTGACGGCGGCGACGTGACCTTCAGGCAGCTCGTGACTGGAACAATCGAAACACTAGGCGTGTCTTCGGACGGCATTTTTGCGCAGAGCGTGGGCGGTGGCGGCGGCGTGGCCGGCAACGTCGATCGGCTGCTGCCTAACGGCGCCGGGCCCATCCCCTCGATCAACATGGGCATCGGCCTCGCCTTTGGTCAGGGCGGCGGCGACGGCGGCACCGGCGGCGTCGTGAAGGTGACCACGAACGGGGAAATCAAGACTCATGGCGATGACGCGACGGGCGTGTTCGCCCAGAGCGTGGGCGGTGGCGGCGGCGTATTAGGTACGCTCGGCAACGACCTGCCGGTTGTCAACTTGCTGTCGTGGCATGTCGGCAGCAATGGCGACGTCGGCGACGGCGGCATCGTGACGGTCGATGTCACTGGCACGATTCAGACGGCTGGCAATGACGCCAACGGCATCTTTGCGCAGAGTTCCGGCGGCAAGGGCAATGGCGGCTCGATCCTCGGCATAGGTGGCGACGTTACGGTCACGGTCAATGGCAGCGTGCAGACGGCACAGTTGCTCTCGACTCCGCAGGACGGCACCGCAGCAAATCCTCTGCGCGGCCTGGGTTCGATCGCGATCCTCGCGCAAAGCGTCGGCGGTGGTGGCAACGGTAATATCGAGGTCGACCTCAACAGCACCACCGGCATCGTAGAAGGCGGTAGGACCGGGACCGTGGCTGGGGTGAGCTATATCGACCCCACCAGCGGCGAGACGCTAACTAGCGCGGCTAGGGACGTGACCGGCATCGGTGTCGAAATTCTCGACGGCAAAAACAACACCATCAAGAACTACGGCACGATCACAACGTTCGATGGTGTGAATGCCGGCTACGCGATCCTTGCGACAGGCAGCAACCTGCTTGGGTATGCTGCCGACGGCACGACCGGGCACGCCGCGCAGGCCGGCGGCAATGACACCGTCGACAACTTCGGCACCGTCACCGGCTCGTTCGACCTCGGTGGAGGGACCAACGCCTTTAACAACAAGGCTGCTGCCAACCTAAACATGGGTGCCATCGCCTATGTCGGCGCGGGTAACCTCATCGACAACGCGGGCGTGATGTCGCCGGGCGGTCAGGGGCTCGTGATGACAACCTTGGTCACGGGCAACCTGAAACAGGATACGGGCGGTACCTATGGGGTCGATCTCGATCTGTCCCAGACGGGCGTGCCCGGCAAGGAGGCCGACGTCCTCCATACAACCGGCACGTTCGACCTGGCTGGCGGCGTAGATCTCACGATCGACAATGCCGGCAATGCGCTTCCGGGCAGCCATCAGGTGATGATCGCGCATTCGGATACGGGCCTTACCGACACCGCTACGCTGACAAGTCCGGCCACGGCGGTCGCCAAATACGAACTGTCGCACACGGCAAGCGATCTCGACCTCGCCTATTCGATCGATTTTGCGCCGAAGGGGCTCAACCCGAACGAAACGTCGATCGGCAACTACATCAACAATATTCAAACCGCCGGCGGGTCGCCCGATCTCGGGCCGGAAATTGCGGCGCTGTTCGGTCTGCCTGATCTTCCCTCATACGCGGCTGGCCTCGATCAGCTCATTCCCTCGCCCTACGTGGTCAATCAGGTCACCGACATGATGGCCGACCTGCAGTTCGAGAATTCGCTGCTGAGCTGCAAGGTCTATGACGGGGTCGCGCGCTTCAACGCCGAAGGCGAATGCGGCTGGGTGCAGGCCACCGGCCGGCATTCCACCGCCGACGCGACGACCGACAACGAGAGCTACGACGTGGCGACTGGCGGATTCGCGGCCGGCGTGCAGCGCGCGCTTTCCGAAAACCTGCGCGTCGGGCTTGCGACCTCCTGGGACAATATCAACGGCATGATCGGCGATGACGCACGGACGAGCGGCAACCGGTTCCAGATCGGCGGCGTCGTGAAGGCCGTCTACGGCGATACGACACTCGCCGCGACCCTCACCGGCGGCCTGAGCGCCAACGACGTGTTGCGCACGGTCAACCCGATGGGTGGGCCGGCCTACGCGCTTGCCGGGGATCAGATAACGGGATTTGTTGCCGGCCACGCACGGCTGTCGCAAACGCTTGAGGCCGGTGACTGGTACGTCCGGCCCATGGTCGATGTCGGTGTAACCACCGTTATCTGGCCGGACATGACCGAGAGCGGCGGGCCGGTGGCGGTCAATGTCGCGGGCGGCACGAACACCTTCGTTACCGCATTGCCAGCGGTCGAAATCGGTGGCGAATACAAGGTCGCAGACGGGGTCGTCGCGCGGCCGTTCCTGCGCGCCGGTGCGCTAGCATTGCTTTCAGGCGGGGCGCCCACTCTCTCTGCCGGCTTTATCGCAGCGCCCGATGGCGTCAGCCCCTTCACCATCACCGGCAGTGTCGACCCTGTGATGTTCGACCTGCTGGCCGGCGTCGATATTATCTCGTCGTCGAATATGACACTGCGGGCGTCGGCTGGCGCCGATATCGGCAGCTCCAGCCGCAGCTACAACGGCAATGTGAAGTTCTCCGCACCGTTCTGAGTCGAACGGCCTGGCGGACGACCTTGGCTGCGAGGTTTTGTGACGCGTCGGGCGGTCACTTCACCTTGTCATAGGCGCCGGCGAAGCCGGCAAGCGCGACGGGAATGTCGACATCCTGCTTGGAGATGTTCTGGAAAATGACCGTCATGGCGTGGCCTTTGCGCATCTGGCTGAGCATTGCCGACGAAACCGTCGTGCCGGCGTAGCAGCCGCCATTGTCGCAGGTCTGCAGGGGCAGACTGATGTTGGTGTTGTCGTCGATCTTGAGCGAAACGCCAGCCGGGAGATAAAGGCCGAGCGGCGTCTGCACGAGCATCGCCGGATTGTGGCTGTCGCTCGGCAAGCGGATACTGACCATCGCCAGCAATTGGCCGGTGCGCTGCAACACCACGCGCTGCACGATGCTGCACTCGAGCGGCCCGGCCCGCTCGGTCGCCGAACAGTTCGTGGCCCAGGCGTTCGCCGGCGGGGCAGCAGGCGTTCCGGTAGCGTCCCCTGCGGCGGCCGGGGCCGCCGTATCCGGCGATGGCGTGGCGGTCGTCGTGTCCTCGGCTAGGGCTGCTGGAGCAACTCCGAGCGCAGCCAGCACAATCACAGCGCGCAACGCAGCAATTCTAATCCCCATCATCCCTATCCCCCAAGATTCAATGACGGCACTGTAGTAGCCGTTGGGGGAGCGGAGAAGCCTCATTCAATCAACAAGGCTCGCGAACGCTTCCACACGCACGACAATTTATCGCGGGCGGAGACGCGTCCAATCGCGAGCACCAATACAGCCAGCACCAAAAGCGGACAATGGCTCTGAGTTTAGCGCTGCGGTGAGTATTCGTTGGTGTCGCACACATGGTGGTGGACCCGGCCTGTGAACATCTTCAACAGCTCTTGGGTGACTTCGCGGCTCTGGAACCGCACGGGTGATTGCAGCGCCCTGCCCACCTCATCGCGGTCCGGATAGCGGATAGCGAGGATCATGGCGTAGGGCGGCGAGCCGTCATCGCGCTCTAGTTCGTCCATGACGCGCACTTCAGTCGCGCCGGGAAACTGGGTCCAGAGCGGAACGAGCTTCTGCTTTACGAAGGTGCGAAATTCGGCCTCACGGCCAGCATGGATCTCGCCCTCGAAGAAGGCGTAGCGCGTAATCATCGGAAACTCTCTCTGGAACTGGAGGTGGCCGGCGGCGCGAGGCAGCCGGCCCTGGAGCTGGGGTCAGACGCCCCAGATCTTCTTGTAGGCGTCGCGGTAACCGTTATCCGGATCGAAGGTGTTCTTCGGCCCGCCGTCGAACTCGACATTGGCCGAGGTCACGACATGGAGCGGCGACACGTAGCCAGACCAGGCCTCGCCGGCTATGGCGCGGTTGAGCTCGTCGATCAGCTGCCAGCCCTGCAGGTTCAACGGCTCGGCGACGGTTACGGCCTGGAACTGCTTGGCACGAATGCGCTGGTAGGCCGACTGAGAACCATCACCCGCCGCGACATTGATCGGCGCGTCGGTGCCGGACTTGCCGGCGGCCGAGAGCGAGGGACCCATGAAGTCGAAATAGAGGTCGTTAATCGCCAGCGAGTGCGTCCAGGCGTCACCGTATTTCTGCAGCAGCGAAGTCGTCAGCTGCGGCATCCTCTGGCTGGTCTCGGCGATCGGGGTGTCGACATATTCGAGCACCTTGCCGCCGAGCTTTTCGATCTCCTGCTTCATCCAATCGGCCTTGGCGATGGCGATCTTGTAGGTCGAGTCCGTGAAGATGATGACGCCTGGCTTGCCCTTGGCATCGACGAACGCCCAATCGGCAGCGGATTTCGAAACCTGCTGTGGATCGGTTGTGACATTGGCGGCGACGCCAACTTCCGGCACCGGGCCAACGGCCGAAGCCGCGTGCCACGAGACCATCGGAATCTTGCCCTCCTTGGCCTGCTGCATGGCAGGGCCCTGCTCCACCGCATCGAAGCCGATGATGGCGATGCCATCGGGCTTGAGCGCCATGGCCTGGCCGAAAGCAGCCGTACGGCCGTTGATCGAGCCGGCGCCATCCAGCACCTTGGTGGTCCAGCCGAGCGCGGCGGCGGCCTCCTGCATGCCGTTGGCGGCGCCCTGGATGCCGCCATTGGTCATGTCCCCGCCGATAATGGCGATGGTCTTGCCCTTGGCGCCCTTGGGACCGGTGGTCGGGCCGTCCCAGGTCGTGACCTTGCTGGCATATTTGTCGACGACGGCCTGCGCGTCCGACATGGCATCGGCTAGTGCGGGCACGGCGGCCATCACCGCTATCGCGGCGACGGACGAATACAGGAACTCTCTACGCTTCATTGTTTCCTCCCTAATGAGCGTTCGATGAATGCAGCGGCCGGGCTTTTGGGCGCGCCGTTATTTCGACGGTGTCGGCGCCGGACGCGGCGCCGTACCCCGCTTGCGTTGCGCGTACCCGGCAATGCCGATGGCGATGAGCAGGGTGACGCCGTTGAACAGCGGCTCGACGAAGAACGAGCCACCGAATTGCTGGATGCCCGAAATGCCAACGGCAAGGATGGCGACGCCGATCAGCGTGCCCCACACGTTGACGCGACCGGGCTTGATAGTGGTGGAGCCCAGGAAAGCGCCAACCAGCGCCGGCAGCAGATATTCGAGCCCCACGCTTGCCTGCCCGATGCGAAGTTTGGAGGCGAGCAGCACGCCGGCCAGCGCCGATAGCAGCCCCGACGCCACGAACGAGCCGATGACGAACTTGCGGACCGGAATGCCGTTGAGGGCCGCCGCCTTCGGGTTGGCGCCGATCGCATATACGTAACGGCCAGAGGGCGTGTATTCGAGCACGAGCCACATCAGGACCGCGATCACCAGGACGTAGTAGCCGGTGATTGGCAGACCGAAGACCATGGTGCCGTTCAAAGCGTAAAATCCGTCGGGCAGCACGCCGACCACCTGCCTGCCACCGGTGTGCCAGAGCGCCAGTGCGTAAAGCGCCGTTCCGGTGCCAAGGGTCGCGATGAAGCTGTCGATGCGCGCCACCTCGACGAGAAGGCCATTGAGGAAGCCGGTAGCGCCACCCAACACCAGCACGATGAGAACCGCCACCGGCCAGGGAAGGCCGAACATGGTTTGGAGGCTGATGGCCAGGATATGCCAGAGCACGATGCCATAGCCGACCGTCAGGTCGATGCGGCCGGCGGCCATCGGGATCATCGCCGCGAGCGAAAGCAATGCGATGATCGCTTTATCCGAGATGATCGAGCGCAGGTTGAGCAGCGTCGGGAAGGTATTCGGCAGCGCGACCGAGAACACCACGATCAGCAGCAGTGTGAGGATCACCAGGCCGTAGACGGGCAGCAGCCGGCCGATGCGCTGGGCTCGGTTGAGCCCGCTGAGTTCGCTCTTGGTCGGCTCGAGGGCCGTCGATTCAATGCCTGCCATGCTTCACCTGCTCATGCCGCTTCCGACGCCGAGGCGGCGTGGATAACGGCGGCTGTCGTCAACTCATCGCCTTCCAGCTGCCGAGTGATCCTCCCACGGGAGAACACCAGCACGCGGTGACAAATGTTGGCGACTTCCTCGAAGTCGGTACTGACCACGATGACGCCGAGGCCTTCGGCTAAAGCCTTCGCAATCAGCCGATAAATCTCGGCCTTGGCGCCGACGTCGACGCCGGCGGTCGGATCCTCGGCGATCAGCAGCGTCCGCTTTGTCGCGAGCCAACGGCCGACGACGACCTTCTGCTGGTTGCCACCTGACAGCGCCTCGATCGGCAGATCCTGATCATTGGGCCGCAAGCCCACCTGCTCGCCGACATCAAAGGCAAGATCGGCCTCGCGGCGCGGAGAGAGGAAGGACAGCAGCGTGCGGCCGGACGCCGCAGGATTGAGGAAAGTATTTTCGCGGAGGCTCAACGCCATCGCCACCGATTCCTCCGTGCGATCACGCGCTACGAGGCCGATACCGGCGGCCATTGCCGCGCGCGGCGAACTCAGATCCGGCGTCTTGCCGTGCAACGTGATCGTGCCGGCGAACGCTTCGTCGCCGAACAGTGCCCGGCCGATATTTTCGTGTCCCGCGCCGCGCAGACCGACGAGCCCGAGTAGTTCGCCCCGCTTGAGCTCGAAGCTAACACCGATCGCGCGGTTGCATGAGACGTCGCGGACTTCGAGCATGGTCTCGCCGGCCTCATAACGCGCCTTCTCGAATAGCTGAGCCGCAGGCCGGCCAACGATCATCTGGACGAGTTGATCCGGCGTGGTCTCGGCCACCGGCTGCTGACCGATGAGGCGGCCATCGCGCAGCACCGCCACACGATCGGCGATGCGGAAAATCTCATCGAGCCGGTGCGACACATAGATGATGCCGACCCCACGATCCTTGAGCGGGCGCAACGCCTCGAACAGGCGTTCCACCTCATCGGCCGGCAGACTCGCGGTCGGTTCGTCCAGCACCAATACGTCGGCTTCGACAGCCAACGCGCGCGCAATCGCGACCAGCGACTTTTCAGTGCGGGTCAAACGCTGCACGCGCGTTGTTGGGTCGATGTCGACGCCCACGAGACGCAGTGCCTCGAGCCCGCGCTCCGCGGTGGCCGACCAATCGATCAGTCCGGCGCGGCGCGTAAAGCCCTGCGCAAGACCCATGTTTTCGGCCACCGTCATCCACTCGATCAGGCCGAGGTCCTGATGGATGAAGGCGACAGGCTGGCGCTGGTTAGGATGCGGCGGCCGATGCTGGTATGGCGTGCCGCGAAAGCGGATCTCACCTGAGGTCGGCTTGAAGATGCCAGCCAGTATCTTGATCAGCGTGGACTTGCCCGCGCCGTTCTCGCCCAGCAGCGCCAGGATTTCACCACGCATCAGTTGCAGCGACACCTCGCGCAGGGCGTGCGTACCGCCAAAGCGCTTGGAGATGGCGTCGAATGCAATGAGCTCTTCCTGCACGCTTGCCGCCTCCCCGCGATCCTGCGTAACGATGTACTGTTATCGGTAACAATTTTGGATGAGTCAAGCGTGCAATAGCTTGTCGCGTCCCGACTTAGCCGAGCTTGCCGTCAAGCAGTTTCATCATTTCGGCCGAGTCCCGGGGACCAAGGCCTGCCGCGCAAAGCAAGCGGTGGATCTCGACCACCTGCCCCGTCATTGGCAGCGGCGTCCTCGTGTTGAGCGCGAAGGCCTGCAAGGAATCGAGGTCTTTCAGCATGTTATCGATGCGGCCGGTCGGCGAAAAATCGCGGCGGGCGAACTTGCCCATGAACTCCTGCATGATGCGGGAATCGGCACGTCCGCCGGCCAGCGCGGCGGGGATCAGCTGCGGGTCGACACCACCCGCTTCCGCAAGTTTTACCGCCTCGGCAACGGCCTCGAAGGCCACGGCGCAGAACAGCTGGTTGATGAGCTTGGTGGTCTGTCCTGCCCCGTTGGGGCCCATCAACGTGTAGTTCGCGCAAAGATCACCCATCACTTCGCGGGCTCTCTCGAAATCCTCGCCTGTCCCGCCGGCCATCACCGTCAGCCGACCCGTCGTGGCGCCGGGTACACCGCCCGACAGCGGGCAGTCGACCCACGCCATGCCGGTGCGCTCGCGGAGTTCCGTTGCCATCGCTGCCGTATCGACAGGATCGATCGATGACATGTCGATGAGCAGTCGATCTGGCGATGCCGACGCCAAAACACCGTTTTCGCCGAAGACGACGGCGCGTACGACGCTGGCATGGTTGAGGCTGAGGATGACAAAGCGCGATCCCGCGACGGCAGCGGCGATGGAGACGGCCGCGGCCGCTCCCTCTTCCACCAGCACCGCGACCTTGGCTGGATCGAGATCGTAGACGGTGACGGTCCAGCCACACTGCAGGAGCCGGCGCGAGATTGCCGTTCCCATGATCCCCGCGCCGACGACCGCGACTGTCTTGTTTCCCGCGCTCATGCTCAATCCTCCAGGCGATTAGCGACGGCCCAATCGGCAATTTGTGCTGCCAGCGCATCGACGCTCAGGCTGCATGCTACTCTTATCACTGCCCGGCTCGCCAGTTGCCGGCATGAAACGGCCTCATCGACGCTGGTCTTGCCGTTGCCACTGACGCCCATCGCCACGAGCCTGATCGTCACAGCGACGCTGTAATACCGCCGTCCACATAGAGCGTGTGGCCGTTCACGAAAGAAGACGCGTCCGAAGCGAGGAACACCGCGGCGCCCACCAGTTCCTCGACATTGCCCCAGCGCCTCGCCGGCGTGCGTTTTTCCAGCCATGCCGAAAATTCAGGATTGTCGACCAGCGCCTGATTGAGTGGCGTCTTGAAATAGCCCGGCGCGATCGCGTTGATCTGAAGGCCGTGCGGGCCCCAATCGGTCGCCATACCCCGGGTAAGGTTTCGCACTGCTCCCTTGGTCGCGGTGTAAGGCGCGATCGACGGACGGGCGAGTTCACTCTGCACCGAGCCGATATTGATGATCTTGCCGCGACCCCGCGGGATCATGTGCCGGGCCACCGCCTGCCCCGTGACGAAGACGCTGGTGATGTTGGTTTCCAGCAACTGGTGCCAGCGATCGAGCGGGAAATCCTCGAGCGGCGAGCGAAACTGCATGCCGGCATTGTTGACGAGAATGTCGATCGGCGCGGTCTCCTCCTCGATCCTGCCGATCGCCGCCTGCGTCGCCGGTGCGTCCGTCACGTCGAACGCTGCGTAAGACGCTCCCCCGATGTCGGATGCAGCGGCCCTGAGCTTCACCTCGTCACGACCGTTGAGCACAACCCTTGCGCCGTGTTCGGCAAGGCCTTTTGCCAGCGCCAGGCCGATCCCCTGGCTCGAACCGGTGACCAGCGCAGTGCGCCCCGCCAGACTGAACAATGAACTCATGAGCTTAACTCCGACCGCTCGGCTTGATTAATTGTTATCGGTAACATATGCAAGGCGGAGTTTTTGGGAGAACGCGGAAATGGCTGGCCCGGACGTCCTGATGATCGGCCCCTATCCCGAATGGGACATGGGCGATCTTGAAGCGCGCTACAGCGTACACAAGCTCTACGAGGCCTCAGACAAGGATGCCGCAGTGGCCAGCATCGGCCAGAAGATTCGCGCGATCGCGACGCGTGGAGAGCTCGGCGCCAGGGCCGACCTCATGGCGAAGTTGCCCAACCTGGAGATCATTTCGGTTTATGGTGTCGGCACCGACGGTGTCGACCTCGCCTATGCCCGCGGCCGAAATATCGCCGTCACCAACACACCTGACGTGCTGACCGAAGACGTCGCCGATCTGGGCGTCGGGCTGATGCTCGCGGCATCGCGAAGCATCGTCGCCGGCGATGCGCATGTTCGCCAGAACCGCTGGTCCGCGGGCAATCTCGGGCTCGGCACCCGCCTGCACGGCAAGCGCGTCGGCATCGTCGGCATGGGCCGGATCGGCAGTGCCTTGGCACGCCGGCTCGAAGGCTTCGGCTGTCCGATAGGCTATTTCAACCGCACGCAGAAGCCGGCAGGCAGCTATCGCTTTTTTGCCAGTCTGCCAGAGCTCGCAGGCTGGGCCGACTATCTCGTCGTTACGATCGCGGGCGGCGAAGGCACCCGCGATCTGATCGGTGGCGATACGCTCGCCGCGCTCGGCCCCGATGGCATTTTCATCAACCTGTCGCGTGGAACGACGGTGGATGAGGAAGCCCTGATTGCGGCCCTTCGGGGCGGCGCCATCCGAGCTGCGGGGCTCGATGTGTTCAAGAACGAGCCGCGCATCGACCCGCGCTTCCTCGCCCTCGACAATGTCGTGCTGCAACCGCATCATGGCAGTGGTACGGTCGAGACGCGCAAGGCAATGGGACAGTTGGTGCGCGACAATCTCGCCGCGCATTTCGCCGGCGCGCCCCTTCTGACCCCCGTAGAGTGAGGCCATTATGAAAGCAGTTGTGATCCACGCCGCCAAGGATCTTCGCGTCGAAGAGCGCAGCAGCGGCCCGATCGGCCCCGGACAGGTGGCCATTTCCGTTGGCGCGGGTGGCATCTGCGGCTCGGACCTTCACTATTACAATCACGGTGGCTTCGGCGTCGTCCGCGTGAAGCACCCGATGGTGCTCGGTCATGAGGTTGCCGGGACCATTGCGGCGGTCGGCGCCGATGTCGCCAATCTCGTAGCCGGCGATCGCGTGGCGATCTCCCCCTCGCGTCCGTGCAACAAATGCGAGTATTGCCTCAAGGGCATGCAGAGCCAGTGCCTCGACATGCGCTTTTATGGCAGCGCCATGCGCGATCCCCACATCGACGGCGCCTTCAGTCAGAGGCTCGTCGCCGACGCCACCCAGTGCCACAAGCTCGCCGATGGCGTGTCGCTGGCTGAGGGCGCGCTGTGCGAACCCTTCGCCGTGACGCTCCATGCGGTACGCCGCGCCGGTTCGCTGCTGGACAAGCGCGTGCTGATCACCGGCAGTGGCCCCATCGGCGTCCTCTGCGCGGTTTCGGCCCGCGCCCACGGCGCGCGTGAAATCGTTGTGGTCGACGTAACCGACGAACCGCTCGCCTATGCGCTGAAAGTGGGGGCCGACCGCGTCATCAACAGCGCCAAGGATCCCGAGGCGCTCAAGGCGTTGGCGGCAGGCAAGGGGACGATGGATGTGATGTTCGAGGCCTCCGGCAACGGTGCGGCGCTGGCTTCCGGCCTCTCGGCACTACGTCCCAGCAGCGTGCTGGTGCAGCTTGGCCTCGGCGGCGAGATTGCCTTTCCTCAGAACATAGTGGTCAACAAGGAAGTCGATATTCGCGGCTCGTTCCGCTTCCATAGCGAATTCGCCCTGGCCGTCGATCTCATCAACCATCGGCATGTCGACGTCCGCCCGCTGATCAGCGACACAATGTCAATCGATGACGCTGTCGCGGCCTTCGAACTCGCGAGCGACCGCAAGCGCTCGATGAAGGTGCAGCTCGAGTTTGCCTGAGGTCACGCGCTTTCGCGTTCGACCACGCGGATGTGGATGCGCTCAACGGCCGCTTTGACCTTGCTGGGCTCGCCCAGGATCGAGGAGCGCAGGCGAAGGGCAGCACGGCGGCCGATTTCGTAGCAATCTACGTCGACGGTCGTGATGCGGGGATGACTCCATTCCCCCACTTCGAAATTGCCGAAACCGGCAATGGCGATATCTTCCGGAACGCGAAGACGTCGGCGCTGGCACTCCATCAAAGCACCAAAGGCCGAAAGGTCAGACACACACATGACCACCTGCGTGTCCGGCCACGTCTCGAGCATCGAAACGAGGGCCTGGGCGCCCTGCTCAATGGAGATCGGCGGCACGCCGAACGATATGAGACGATCGAATGGCAGTTTGAGCTTTTTAAGGGCACGCTGGAAACCCGCACGCCGCTGGCTGCCACGCGTATCCCGCTCGGTCGTGCCACCCACATAGCCAAATCGCGTGTAGCCCTTTTCGGCGAGCTTGTGCACCAGCATCGCCATGGCATCCTCGTTCGAGAAGCCAACGACCTGATCAATCGGCTCGCTTGGGACGTCCCAAGTTTCGATGACAGGGATTCCCGCCGCTACAAGGAGCTTTCGGGCGCGGGGCGTATGTTGCCCGCCGGTGAGGATGACGCCCTCGGGTCGGCGCCGCAACATCGACTCGATCAGTTCTTCTTCGCGCTGGATCGAATAGTCGGTGTAGCCCAGCAGCAGCTGCAGGCCGGTTCCCTGCAGGGTGTCCGCGATGCCACGGGCGGTATCCGAGAAGTTCGAGTTGTTGATCGAGGGGACGATTGCCGCGACGAAGCCGGTTCGCTTTGATGAGAGGCTTCCGGCGGACTGGTCGAGGACATAGCCGAGCTCTTCGGTCGCCTGCAGAATCCGTTCGCGTGTCTCGGTGGAAATAATGCCGCCATTTCTTAAGGCCCGCGACACCGTCATTTTCGAGACGCCAGCGCGATCAGCGACGTCTGCCATCGTGGGTTTGCGCCCGCCCTCGAGGACGACGTGCTCGACGGCCTTTGCTTTGACCTTTGCGCGACTGGCCATCTGGCCCCCAAGCATGGCAAGAAGTGATACCGATAACATCGGACACCGCTTATTGGCGTGTAAACGGTCAAATTGCAAGAAGCAGCGGAACGTTCGGCGAGAGCGAGGGCATTCGAGGCGCGTCTGGGCGCCAGCCGACGGAACCACCAAGGTGCGGTCCCGACGCGGAAAGTGACTTTGGTTGCGATCCGCTTATCGGGCCAGTCCGAGGTATAGCGGACCTCGGCTAAGTCATTGAGAAAATTGGCGCGCCCTAAGAGATTCGAACTCCTGACCCCCAGATTCGTAGTCTGGTGCTCTATCCAGCTGAGCTAAGGGCGCGGGGCCTGGCGCAAGCCAGGCAATTCAGGGACAGGTACGAAGAAATCGTGGCCAGCCCGAGAATGGGCAAGCCATATAGAACGCACGAACGCTTTGCAAGCAGAAGGCATGGATGCTTCTGCGAGCACCGCGGCAAGCGTCGTTGCGGCCCGAAGCTTCGCTGGGTGCGCGGACACGATTTCCAGACAGGGCGACGGTTTGAGATGCCGTCTTGGTGCTGCCTTACTTGACGGTAACGTCTTCGCAAGTTGCCCGAAGCTCTTTGGCGGATATAATTCGCCAAAAGCGGCCGTACCGGCTGCCGAGGAATAAGCTCTTATGTTTGTTGCCTTCGATCCTGCCCTTGATTGGGGCGCGTATGACTTCGTGATCATCGGCACAGGGCCGGCCGGACTATTCCTCGCAGAGAAATTTGCCCCAAAAGGCCGCGTCCTCATCCTTGAGGCGGGAGGCCGTGATCTGTCGGATGCGCAGGGCGACGGCTACTACGACATCGAGAATACCGGGCGGCCTTACGGTTCGCTCGGCGAGCGCCTTTCGGTGTTTGGCGGCACTTCAGGCCATTGGGGCGGGCATTCACATCCGATGAGCCCGGCCATCTTCGAGAACCGGCCCGGTTTTCCAGGGTGGCCGATTGCTTATGCGGACTATGCGCTGCATCTGCCGGAGGCGCAGAGCTGGCTCAATCTCGGCGCGTTCGACAAGGAGCCTGGCAATACCGGCGTCGAGCGCGACCTGCTCGGCCACGCCGAGAACGTGACGGCGCTGCACTTTCAGTTCTCCAACCCCGTCCGGCGTTTTGGGGACGACGATACGCAGAAGCACTATGAAACGGTCAGTGGTATCGACATCGTGCTCAATACGCGCGTCACCGACATCCACCTGGATGCCGCGGGAAAGACGGTCGAGAAACTCGATCTCTTCCATCTGCCGAGCGGCAAGACTGCGACGATCCCAGCAAAGCTGCTGTTCCTCGCCACCGGCGGCATAGAGAATGCACGGCTGATGCTCTGGGCGGCGCGCAAATATCCCGCGGGTAACCCGCTGGCGGGCGGCAAAAACAATCTCACCGGCAAGTATTTCATGGAGCACCCGACCGTCAGCCCGGTCGAGATATATGTCGACGCGCGCGCCGATCTGGCAGCCCTGGCCCCGCACCTTGAGAACAATCTCATGGTCAATGTCGTGCTCAGGGCGACCGACGACTTTCTCGCCGCGCATCAGTTGACCCGGTTCGACATGCATTTCCAGGATACGCCGACGCCGGCGACCACCGACGTCGAGATCCAGACCGGGCAGAACCTCTTCCTCACCCACCCGACGGCCTATTCGCGGATCATGCCGTTTTTCATCTTCGAGCAGACGCCGGACCCCGGCAGCTACGTTGCCTTGTCCAAACGTATGGGCAAAGACGGCACCGCGCTGGCCCGGCTCAACTGGCACATCAGCGACGAGGAGCTGGCCCGCTACCGCAAAGGCGTGCTGCTGCTCTGCGGGCTGCTCAACCAGTACGGGCTCGCCAAGACACGCTTCGTCGGCGATGCGGCGGCGGCGAGCTGGAGCAATTTGGGCTTCGGCAACGCCGCCCATCACATGGGGACGACCCGCATGGCGCACGACGCCTCGGGCGGCGTCGTCGACAGCAATTGCCAGGTGTTCGGGCTCGACAATATGTACGTGGCCGGCGCTTCGGTGTTTCCGACCACCGATATCGTCAACCCGACGCTCAACCTGATCGCGCTGACCGCACGGCTCGCCAATTTCATCCTGACCCGTCCGACGGAAACGGTGGGGTTCACCTATCGCTTCGGCTCGGGACGCGATGCCAACAAAGCGCTCGGTACCGGTTGGTCGGCGCCCGAATTCGCCGGCATCTGGAGCAAGGGAGCCGCGGCCACGCTGACCCTCGACCGCAACCGCGCGACAACGCTGTCGTTCGTCAATGGCGGCGGCACGGGAGCACAGGTCGAGCTCGAGCTCAACGGTGCATCGGTCTATAGCGGCTCGGCGGCCGATCTTTCCGGCAAGTCCTTTCCTCTCGGAGATGATGACAAGGTCGCACTGGCGCTGCATCTATCGGGGCCAACGCCGCCAACCAATACGGCTGGTCTGAGCGGTAACGATGCACACCCGGACGGTCTCTTCCTGCAGTCGGTGATCCTCAAATGACCAGATCGATTGGGCGCAGAACCTTGCTCGCCGGTGCGGCCGGCACCATCGCAATCATCGGTACCGGCGCTGCGGCCGTCCACCCGGCAGCGCCGCCAACCCGGCCCGCCGACGCAGCGGAGGCCGCCTATGCCAAACTGCTGGCTGATGTTCACGCCGACTACGTCAACGGTCGGGTCGTCGAGCACAATGGCTGGGTGCTGTCGCAGCACGAGTTCGATACCATCGCCAGCCGCCAGCAGGCACAAAAGGCCGCCGGCTGAATATCAGACTTTCAGCCTGATGCTACGAGGCAAGCAGACGTCAAAGCGTGTGCCGGTATCCTGCGGGACGAAGGCAAGCTTGCCGCCATTACCCTCCGTGAGTTCGCGGGCGATGGCGAGACCAAGGCCGGTGCCTCCCGCTCGCGCCGAACCCTCGAAGGCGACGAAGAGATTGTCGCGGGCCCGCGGCGGCAGGCCGGGACCATTATCCGCGAAGCTCAGTGTCATGGCGCCATCGCGATCCTCGGCATAGCCAATCGCCACGGCTGGTTCGATGGTCTTGCCGCCCGCTGCCTCCAATGCTTCGCGGGCGTTCTTCAGGAGATTGACGAAAACGCGGGCGAGCTGCTCGGGGTCGGCCCTGACCGTGACCGCATCAGGCACGGCGTTCGAAACTTTGATGTCGGGATGTGAGATCAGCCCGGCATCGACAATCGACTCATCGACCAGCGCCTTGAGGTCGACGGGGACCGGTCGCGGTGGGGCGCCGCTCTGGCGCCCGTAGTCGAGCACGGACTGGGCAAAGCCGATGGCCTTATCGAGAGTATGGACCAGCCGGGGCGCCAGACGCTGCACCTTGGGATCGTCGAGATTGGCGACCTGGTCCGACAGGAGTTGCGCCGAAGTCAGCATGTTGCGCAAGTCGTGGTTGATCTTGGCGACGGCGAGTCCGAGATCGGCCAGATGCCGCCGCTGTTTCAGCATCGAGAAAAGGTCGGTTTCCATCGCTCCCAGCTCCTCCTCGACCACGCCGATCTCGTCCTTGCGATTGGACGGCGTGATGATGAGGGCGGCATTTTCCGGCGCTTGCCGAAAGGCGACGATATTGGCGGTAACGCGCCGGATGGGGTCGATCAGCGCACGCCGCAGCAGCAGGAACACCAAAGCGCCCGTGAGCGCCGAAATGGTCAGCGAAATGAGCGCGATATTGCGCGAATAGGCCAGCATGTCGCTCTTCAGCGGCGCCTCCGGCATCAGTACCTCGACCTCGCTGCCGTCGTTGTCTCCGGTGCTGCCGACGATACGCAGGGTACGGTCACCGCCGTTGACGAGCGTGTCGACCGCTCCCTCGACCAGGGACATCATGTTGTCCTTGCGCATGTCGGCAGTAACGGCGGCACGCGGCATCGCGGTATTGTCGAGTTCGATCAGCTGGCTCTTGCCACCCCGCCGGTAGGCGATTGCCGTGGCCCCTGCCGAGTTCAGCAGATTGTCGGTGACCATTTTGGGGATGTTCATGACGTTGGGGACGGCATCGATGACGCGCGCCGCAACGATGCCGATACGCAGCCGGTCGTTCAGCCAGTTGGAGCGAAAATTGCCGAGCGAGGGCAGATAGATCACCACCTCGACGGCGAGGATCACGAAGATAATCGTGCCGATGAGCTTGACCGAAAGGCCGGAAAACGGCCCCGGCATGGCGCGGCGTTCGTCTATCATATCAAATCTTTACACGCGCGCTCATAGCCACGGCAACCGGCGCCGCAAGGCCATCAGCTGCCGCTGAACCGGCCCGGCGGCCGTGTCGCGCGCCGCCTCGTCCGCGAGGTTTTGGGCAATTTCGGTGAGCGTGGGATAGGGTGCCACGAAATCGCGGAAATGGCTGACGGACATGCCCTGGCTGATGGCGAGGGCGAAAAGCGAGATCATCTCGGCAGCGCCGGTGCCGACAATGCCGGCGCCCAGGAGTTTACCGGAGGGGCCGGTGACCAGTTTTACTGTGCCGTAAGATTGGCGCTCGACACGGGCGCGGTCATTCTCGACGAACGAATAGCGCAACACGCGATAGCCGTCGCCGCGCCGGCGGCGTGCTTCGGGCTCGGTCAGGCCGATCTCGGCGAGTTCCGGATCGGTGAAGATCGCCGAGGGAACTTGCCGAGTGTCGTTGCGGACCGGCAGGCCGTAAAGCGCACTCCGCACGACGAGACGTGCCTGGTGGATAGCCGTCTGGGCGTATTGCTCGCCTCCTGCGACATCGCCGATGGCATAGACGCGACGGTTGGTTGTCCGCAGATTGCGCCGCAGCAGCAAATGCGGCGCGCCGTTCTTCTGGTACCACTGGACGCCGCCCTTGAGCAGTTCGAGGCCGTCGAGATTGGGAATGCGGCCCGTAGCGACGAGGATGTGCGAGGCGTCGAGCACCTCTTCCGCGCCGTCTCCCGATTTGATCGAAACACCGATGCCGAGGCTGCGCATCTGGACGCCGGTGACCGTTGTGTTGGGCCGGATCACAACGCCTTCATCGACAAGTCGGCGGAGGGCGATTTCGACCAACTCCGGATCGCGGTCCGCGAGCGGTGTCGCGATGTCGACGACAGTAACGTCCGAGCCGAGCCGGCAAAACGCCTGGGCCAGCTCGATGCCCACCGAGCCGCCGCCGATAATGACGAGGTGGGTGAGCTTACGCGGGTTGTCGAAGATGGTCGCGCTGGTGAAATAGGGGACACCGTCTAGCCCGGGAATCTGGGGAATGGCCGGCTTCGAGCCTGTCGCAAGGACGAAGTTATTGGCGCGGATCAGCCGATCGCCAGCGGCCACGGTCTTGCGGTCGACGAAACGCGCCCCGGTGGTGATCAGTTCTATCCCTTGCGCCGTCAGCCGCTCGACCGTGACGTCGGCCGCGACGCCTTCGACAACCGCATGCACGTGATCGAAAACACCGCGCGCATTGATTTTGGGCTCGTCATTGGCGATCCCGAAAGGCGCCGCCGTTCTCAGGTAACTGGCGCGTCGTGCGGCGGCGGCGAGCGCCCGCGCCGCGAGGGACGATGAATTAGGCGCGTCCTCACCGACCGCCCGCTTCTCGATGAGCACCACACTGGCACCGGCGGCACGTGCGCCAGCCGCGACCGCAAGGCCGCCCGCACCGGCGCCGATGACGCAGATATCGGGAGTTGAAAACTCCGCCATTAGCCGATCCATGCCCTGGCGCGCGACCGCGAAAACCGATTTGAAAAAATAGTGAAATACCGCGTCGGCAAGAAATCATAACGCATCTGCGCAACGCAATGGTAATTGTGCAGCAGATTCAGGGTTAAACGCAGATTTAGTGAGCGCTTGGCAAGGTTCGCAGGATGCCTGCCAGTTGCCCCTCGGGAAGCAACCCGGTTGCGTTGACTTCAACCCGGCAATTTCTTATAAGCCCGCGCGAGCGTACCCCGCTTGCGGTTTTGACGGCAAGGCGGGGTCTTTTTCTTAGCGCCCCCGTAAGTTAGAGGAACCGCGCCTCGGCGTGGTCTAGATCATGAAGCGTACCTTCCAGCCGAGCGTGCTCGTGCGTGCCCGCCGCCACGGTTTCCGCGCCCGCATGGCCACCAAGGACGGCCGTATCATTCTGAACCGCCGCCGCGCCGCCGGCCGCAAGACACTCTCGGCCTAAGGTCCGGGGGCCGATGACGGCCATGCCGCAGCAGGGCGGAAAGCTCCGCCGGCTCACCAAAAGGTCCGAGTTTCTCAGGGCCGCCCGGGGCAATCGCGCCGGGCGTCCTAGTTTTGCGCTGCAGGCAATCGCGAGCGAGAGCGAATTGCCGGGCCTCGGATTTACCGTCACGAAGCAGAACGGCAATTCACCCGAGCGCAATCGGATCAAAAGGCGGTTACGCGCCGCGGCCGGGGCTTGTGCGGGCGCGTTTCATCCACAACATGATTACGTGCTCGTCGGACGACGCGACGCGCTTGCGATGCCGTTCGGTGATATGGTCAAGGACCTGACCAAGCTGATCGAGCGCGTCCACACCGACAAGACCACCACCCCTCGGGCCGATGGCCACCGGAACAAGCGATAAATGAACGATAGCCGCAATGTGATCCTCGCCATCGTGCTCAGCATTGCCGTGCTGTTCGGCTGGCAATATTTCGTTGCAGGACCGGCGGGCGAACGCGCCGCTCAGCAAGCACAGTTGCAGCAGCAACAGCAGCAGGCCGTGGTAGCGCAAAAGGCGGCGACAGCCGCTGCGGTGGCGGCTGGTGCACCGGCGCCCGAGGCTAACGGCGGCGCATCGTTCAAAACGCGGGCGGAAGCAATTGCGGCAACGCCGCGGCTCAAGATTGACACCCCTGCCCTCACCGGCTCGATCGATCTCTCGGGCGCGCGCCTCGACGATCTCGAGCTCAAGAACTACCACGTCGATATCTCGGACCAGAGCCCGATCGTGACGCTGCTGAACCCGGCCTCTGCGCCGGATTCCTACTTCATCGAGCAAGGCTGGGTCGAGGGCGCCGGCGGCACGCTCAAACTGCCAGATGGCAACAGCGTCTGGACCGTCGATGGCGGCACCGCGGCCCTCACTCCCGCAACGCCGGTAGCGCTGAGCTGGGACAACGGCGCAGGCCTCGTGTTCCACCGTCAGTTCTCGGTGGACGAAAATTACCTCTTCACGGTGACGCAGTCCGTCGACAACAAAACAACGGCGCCGGTCTCGATTTTCCCCTACTCGCAGGTAATACGCCACGGCACGCCGGTAGGCGACAACGTCAACGGCATGATCCTGCACGAGGGTGCCGTCGGCTTCCTGACAGACAAGAACGTGGTCAGCTACAAATATGCCGACCTGCAGAAGGATCAGCAACAAGACGCTCAGTCGACGGGCGGCTGGCTGGGCTTCACCGACAAGTATTGGTCGGCGACGGTCATTCCGGATCCGAAGGCGTCAATCTCGGCGCGCTTCTCCTGGAGCAAGCCGCTCGACAGCGATATCTATAAGGTCAGTTTCGTCGACAAGAACGCGGTGACGATCGCGCCGGGCCAGACGGGCAGCGACAAGAACTACGTTTATGCCGGCGCCAAGGTCGAGTCAGTCATCGGCGGGTATCAGGCACAGTACGGGTTCGACCATTTCGACTACATGATTGACTGGGGTTGGTTCTCGTTCCTGACCCATCCGATGTTCAAGCTCATCCAGCTTCTGCACGGGCTGCTCGGTAATTTCGGCCTCGCAATCCTGGCCGTCACGGTCATCGTCAAGCTGGTGTTCTTCCCGCTCGCCAGCCGCTCCTATGCCTCGATGGCGGCGATGAAGAACATGCAGCCGCGGATCAAGGAACTCCAGGAGCGCTTCAAGGACGATAAGCCGGCCCTCCAGCAGGCGACGATGGAGCTCTACAAGAAAGAGAAGATCAATCCGCTCGCCGGCTGCTGGCCGCTGCTGATCCAGATCCCGGTCTTCTACTCGCTCTATACGGTGCTCTACATCACCATCGAGATGCGGCATGCGCCGTTCTTCGGGTGGATCCAGGACCTCGCGGCGCCCGATCCGACCAATATCTTCACGCTGTTCGGCCTGATCCCGTGGCACCCGGAAGCGCTGCCGTTCGTCGGGCACTTCCTGATGATCGGCGTCTGGCCGCTCCTCATGGGCGTCACGATGTGGCTGCAGATGAAGCTCAATCCGCCGCCGCCGGACCCGACGCAGGCCGCGATCTTCCAGATCATGCCGATCATCTTCACCTTCACACTCGGCACGTTCCCGGCGGGGCTTGTGATCTACTGGGCTTGGAACAACACGCTGTCGATCACCCAGCAGTACATCATCATGAAGCGGCATGGGGCGAAGGTCGATTTGTTCGGCAACATTCTCGCCAGCTTCAGGCGAACGCCCAAGCCGGAAGGCAGCTGAGCCAAGTGGCGGAAGCCCCGGCTCAGACCGACGAGACGATCGAAGCCGGGCGATTGCTGTTCGCCCGGCCTTTCGTTTTTATCAAGGGCTGCGTGAGGATCGACGACCTGCCGCCGATGGATCGGCTGGAGATTGCCTTTGCCGGACGTTCGAACGTCGGCAAGTCGTCGCTGATCAACGCGCTGGTCGGCATGAAGGATCTTGCTCGTACCTCGAACACGCCCGGCCGCACGCAGGAACTGAACATCTTCGAGGCGGCGGAAGCGCCGCTTCGCATCGTCGACATGCCGGGCTATGGCTTTGCACAGGCCCCAAAACCCAAGGTCGAGGCGTGGACGCGGCTGATCCACCAGTACCTCACTGGGCGGGCAACATTGCGCCGGGTCTATGTACTGGTCGATTCACGCCATGGACCGCGTGGCAACGATGTCTCGGTGATGAACGAGCTCGACAAGGACGCGGTGAGCTATCAGGTCGTGCTGACCAAGATGGACAAACCGAGCCGCAGCGAACTCAATGCGGCAATCGCGGCGACGCACAGCGCGATCGCCAAACGGCCCGCCGCACATCCCGAGCTGATCGTCACCTCATCCGAGAAGGGCGACGGGATAGCCGAGTTACGCGCGGCAATCGCCAAACTGCTCGAGCACTAAAACCCCACCACCCGCCAGGCCTAATTCCGCCTGAAGAAGGCTGCAATCTGCTCGGCCAGAACGAGGCTGTCGGATTTCAGCGCAACGGACTGGACGGCTTTATCGACCACCTCATCCGGCGCCTTGCCGCGGCGCATCTCCGCCAAGGCGATCGTGTAAGGATCGTCGAATTCGGGATGCGGCTGGAAGCTCAACGCCGCTCCGCTCTTGTAGCTGAGCCCGGCGTTGGGCGTGAAGGCCGACGCGAGGATGACCTCCGCCTCACTTGGCGGCACGATGACCTGGTCCTGATGCGAGCAGGCTATTGCGAGCTCATCCGCCGTCCCGCTGACAAAGGCACCGGGCGCGGTCACGGCATAAGCATGGCGGCCGAGGCCCCAGCCCTTTTCGGATTTTCGGACATCGCCGCCAAGCGCGTCGGCCATGATCTGGTGACCGAAGCAGATGCCGACCATCGGCGTTTTGACGGCATAAGCACCGCGAATGAAGTCACGCAGCGGCGCCATCCACGGCAGGTGGTTGTCGTAGACACCGGCGGCGGAGCCCGGCAGCAGGATAGCCTCGAGTTTAGTCGGATCGGGAAACGGGGCGCCATCCGAGACCGCCACGACGTCGTAGTCGTAATGGGCGCCGGCCGCCGCGAACATCTTTTCGAACATCGGCGCATAGGCGCCGAACTGCGGACGGAGCGAGACCGGCACGTCGCCGGATTGGATGATGGTCAGCTTCATGATTGCCGAGAAATAAGGCGAGTTGCAGAAACTGCCAAGGCCGCATCGGCGCAGCCGAGATATGCCGACTGGGCCGGACAAAAGAAAACCCCCGCCGATGGCGGGGGAAGTGTCCTCTATGTCGGAGACTCAATAAACGCGCGACCTGCCGTTAGGTTGCAGACGGGGTGAACTTCAAGGCCACCCCATCCATGCAGTAACGGAGGCCGGTGGGCGGTGGGCCGTCATTGAAAACGTGGCCAAGATGTCCGCCACAGCGACGGCAATGAACTTCCGTTCTATCCATACCGTCGGAGCTATCGTCGCTTGTCAGCACGGCATTAGCCAGCGGCTGGTAAAAGCTCGGCCAGCCGGTGCCGCTGTCGAACTTTGTCTTTGAATCGAACAGCGCCAGGTCGCAACCGGCGCAATCGAAGATGCCGGCGCGATGCTCGTTGAGCAGCGGCGAGGAGCCCGGATATTCGGTGCCCTGCTGGCGAAGCACGTTGTAGGCCTCCGGCGACAAGCGCTTCCGCCATTCGTCGTCGGTGAAACTGACTTCATAGGTCTGAGCAGCCTTCGCCTGGGTGACGAGGCTCGGGCTCGAGCCGCCCCGCAGCGACCAGGCCAGGGCACCGATAGCGGCCACCGAGGCGCCACCGAAGACAATATCGCGACGATTCATGACAGAGTTCTCCCCACATTCGTTGCCCGCAATATGGGGCGCGGCGAGCGCAACTGCACGTCAAATGGGCGTGTCCCGCACGTGAATGCGTGGAACATGTCTGTGGGGTCGCGCCGCTACACTCTCGCCAGGCTGATCTCCGGCAGGTTGTAGTGCTCGCGGATGACGTTCCAGCCGTCTTCGGCGCTGTCGACGATGGTGAAGAGCTCGGGGTCTTCCGGGCTGATCGTGCCGGCCTCGGCCAACGCCTCGAAGTTGATGACGTTCTTCCAGAACTCGATGCCGAAGAGCAGCACCGGGATGCGTTCCATGCGGCCGGTCTGGATCAGCGTCAGCGTCTCGAAGAACTCATCGAG
>Ga0105237_10000168_pt1 | contig 92212 bp, 69 predicted proteins | sample KBSC24metaG_FD_81520 | JGI IMG/M metagenome (GOLD analysis project Ga0105237, IMG submission 81520) | Corn rhizosphere microbial communities from Kellogg Biological Station, Michigan, USA - KBS C2-4 metaG | ecosystem: Host-associated > Plants > Roots > Rhizosphere > Soil | place: Michigan, USA...
GAGGGCACGTACCCATCTTTTCCCTGAACTTAACTTTGCCAAGAAAGGTTATACAGTTCAGTTAGATCCAAGATTACAGGTAGTAAACGGGGAACTGGTTTACCTGCTATACGTTACACAGCCCGACGGGGTGAAGATGCGCTATTATTATGACGCGCAGACAAATTTAAAGGTTAGACAATATATTGATATCCCGGGCGGCAGCACGGTGTATGATTGGTCGGACTACCATGATGTAAATGGTGTGAAGATCCCGTACTCTGAAAAAACCACGGTAGTTGGTCAACCGATTGAATTTAAAGTGAAGGATGCAACCGTAAATAGCGGGATAGCTGATGATACTTTTAAGGACGAATAAAAATCTGTTTGAACCATGATTCGCTTGATTAATTGATTTCCATGATTAAATCTCCAGTATAAATCATGATAATCCTAAAATCAAGCGAATCATGGTTCAGACAATTATAAAGTAATATGGTTTTGTGGCAATAATATCCGTAAATGGGCTACGTCATATGGCTGTTTTCGCAAATTAAGATAATAAGGCTACATTTAAATGAAACTTTATCACCATGTCAAAAAAGATCTTTCTTACTCTAATTACTGCGATAGTTTTTGGATTATCGGCAAGTGCACAAATGCTAGATACGACTTTTTATTATATGAAGAATTTTAAGGATGCTGATTGGCCACCAATTAATGAGTTGTCTGTTAGCACTCGGGATAGTGCTGATTTCTACCGGATGATATTACCACCTGATACAAATTCGGATAAGAATTTATTTATTGTCAATGATTTTTACAAAAATGGGAAGCCGAAAATGATAGGAAAGACCACGAATCGGGGATGCTATCCCGAACTTAATGGCCCGTGTATTAAATATTTCCCAAACGGAAGACGAGAATCTGTAGAAAATTATGAAAAAGGCAAGCTGAAGGGGTACATGATCAAATATTATCCTAATGGAAAATCTTATTTAACTGGTATGTATAATGATAGCAGTCGTCTAATAGTGGACGAGTGCATGGATTCAACGGGAAATTCCTTAGCGAAGAACGGTAACGGGCGTTATATTAAGTATGACGAAACATTTAAGCAAATACAGTCACAAGGCGATATATCGAACGGGCTTGAAAATGGAGAATGGCATGGTGTTTTGGGCGACACCATTAAATATACGTGCATGTATATAAAAGGAGTTGGCAAAAATGGAATCAGTCATAATATAAATGGCAAGGAATATGCCTTTTTAAAGGCGCAGGAAGAGCCTATGTTTAAAGGTGGAATGACTGCTTTTTATGGATACCTGTCTCGTCAAATTCGTTACCCTAAAGCTGCGAGAGATGCTCGAATACAGGGAAAGGTTTTTTTGACTTTTGTAATAGATAGAGATGGTGCATTATCAAATATGAGAGTTGTAGATGGAATTGGCGGTGGTTGCGATGAAGAGTCATTACGGGGCCTTAGTTTGTCACCAAAATGGCTACCCTGCAAATTATATGGTGTACAGGTTCGGGTACGATATACTATGCCCATCAGTTTTACACTAAGCTATGAGGATAGGTGATCTACTTTTAAGCTTTCGTAAGCACAATGCTAGTTCCATTTGGCATTGCCTGGTAAAGCACATAATTCCCTTTATCATCGCTTTTTACCTGCAACTGATGCGTATTCTTACCTTGTGTCGCTTTCACATTTTTCCAGCTGGCAGGAACATAAGTTTTAAGCGTTAAAGGCAAGTAGTATTGGCTTTTATCTAATGTGTGGTTAAGGGACACCATTATCTTTCCATCTTTGTTATCAGTCATTACTTTCGAGGCTTTGCGCTCGCGCATATAGCGGGTTACGTCTCCAAAGGTGGCCACCCATAGTTTATCTTCTTTGCTTCTGATATAATGGAAATACTCATCAAGCATGGTGCTTGGTAACGCTTCGTAGCCCATTCCGTCAATACCATGGAATACTAATACCAGCCATGTGTCTTTTCGCCCGGCAACCGTATCAACCCATGATTTCATCAGCGGCAGAGGAGTTTTGGTGGTGCCGCCTCGCTGCCATTGTACATAATCCTTGGTGTTTGATCCGGGTGTTTCTTTGCTGGCGCGATCGATCTCTTTTAACCACGGTTCGGGCATACGGTTCCTGAAAGCAGGATAAAATTTATAAGCAATTTGCATCACCCTTTCATTTTCATAACCATAAGGCACCTCGCATGAGAAAGTATATTTTAGTCCGAGGTGTGTAAGAATATCTTCTTTACTTTTCTCCAGTTCGTATTTGATGTTGGCCTCATCCAAACCTGGCATTGTTGCATGTGTAACAGAGTGACTTGCTATTTCATAACCCTTGGCAGCATCTTTTTTGAAATCGTCCCATGTTGAACCTTCGGCCTGCAAGTATTCAGGGCAAGGCTCGTATCCTGGTTGAAAATCCCCGTGACGAACTTTTACATACAATGAGTCCATCAACGTAAATGCTTTATCTTTTTTGCCCGAATCATATAGACCGCCTGCTTTGGTATGAAAGCTGATTGTGCCTTTATAGCCCAGGTAACCCGCAGCTGAGCATCGCTCTAAAAAATTCTGGTCATTTGTTGGAATAGCAGCCGACTCTTTTATGATTTCGATAACAGGTCTACCCACAAATTTGCCATGATATTTTGAACCGGTAATAGGACCTGTAATCACAAAGAAAGTGGCCGGCATCTTTATCTTTTCCATTACCGGCAAAGCCTTTAAAAATTGGTTTCGTGAAGCGTCATCGTAAGTGATGGAAACGGCGCCATTTTTACCATACTGCCATTCAGTAACGGTTGTAGAGCCAATCGCAGATTGTTGAGCAAAACAAAATATTGCCTGGGAGCTAAAGATCGAAGCAAGAAGCAGGCATTTTAGGTTCAATGGTTTGAGAAAATGCATACTCAAATATAACCATCAACAAATAGGTATGGAAGAAAACACAGGATTGTTACTTATAAAAGTAACGAATCAAATCAAATAGTGATTATAGTACCTACACGGTGACCGTCAAACGAGATGGGGTGCTTTTCGAGAAAGTTCCGCAGTTTGGTGCCGTTCCTTTTTTCCGCATGGTACATCAGTCCGTCGAAGATCAAAAGAAAGCCACCCTGCATTAATATCGACTCGCCATAACCTTTCATAATTGGTGATTTTCTGGAATCGCCAACAAGCTTCAGATAAGAACCAACGCCTATATAGCCAATATCAATTGCACCATTGATCAGAAAAATCTTTTCAAGTTTCTTTTGTTGTTCCAGCGTTTCGGCAGCAGTAAGGGTTTTCTTCCTGTATTTTTGAACACTGGCATATCCCAGCAATGCTGTTCCGAAATCAACCGCACCCCAAATGGTGTTCATCTGGAAGAAATATTGCCCTTCAGGGCTAATCCATTTTGAAGAAGTAACCTGGTTCCCGCCCAAACCCAGATAGGTATTTGCGCTCTTACTATTCCAGCCCCATATCGCTCCAGTGCCTAAATTTACAATACCCCAGGCGCCCAATACCTTCATTCCGGATGAGGTGGTATTAATACGCAGGTTGTTATAATATTTTAGCGAGTCCTGCGCAAAAGCAGAAGTGCAAAACAGGATCAGAATTATGACAAGGGTTTTTTTCATCGGAGTACTATCCGTTCTTTTTAAATTAAGTAAAAATAATAAATAAGAATTAATGGTTGGGGGTTAAACGGTACTTAAGTCAAAAGGGTTTTGATAAACGATGAATAACCTCCTCCTCGGTTCCCCTGAAAGGTCCGGGTGATTCCATTTTCAGACTCGCTATTGCAGCCGCAAACTCCCCGGATTCCTGTATACCTTTTCCTTTTACGCGCTGATATAAGTAGCCACCCATATAAGTGTCCCCACAACCTGTAGCGTCAACTACCACTTTTGGCCTGAAGGCTGGAATATCGTAAAGCGTGCCATCATTGTAAATGGTTGAACCCAGGCTGCCATTTGTAACCACTATTTCTTTCACGCCCCAGTCGGCCAGTAGTTTTGTGCCGTCGCTCACTTTATCATATCCGGTCAAAACTTCCATTTCGGCTTCGTCTACCTTTAAAATGTCTACATACTGCAAGGCTTCCTTTTTATCGGCCCAGTCGACGGCCAGTACTTTTTGATTCTCAACTTTTCTCAGATAGCCCTGTGCGTCCAATGATACTTTCCCTCTTTTAGACATTGCCTTAATGAAATCGGTCGATATATCATCAGCCAGTAGTGGTCCCAGGTGGAATATTTGCGCTTCTATATGATGCAGTGGCTCAATAGCGAACGGATCAGCTTTTGCTAAAACATTCTGCGTGCGGATATCCGGGTTATCGCCATAAATATTTTCAAAAAATACGGTGTGTGTACTCGGTTGTACTTTTACCTCCAGGCCTTTATCCCGCAGGCGATCTACATATTGCATTTCATCTTTTGCCAGCGCTGTCATCAGTAAATACTTCACGTCAAGGTTACAAACGGCATAAGAAAAATAAAAGGCAGTACCTCCGGCCATGTAGATGGTCGTTTTTGGGGTGACAATTTTATCGGATGTAAGGTGGCCTATGCAGCAGATGTCGTACATAATAGATTTAAAAACGGGCAAGATAGCAATTTGCTTAAATACCTCAATTATTTGCCGGAATGCTATAAAGGTGCAGGGGATAAGTTTCTTATATTACTGGACTGTTCGGTAGAGCTAAAGGTAGCGGAAGCGAACAGCCATTGTATCAAAAGCGAACGATTGCAATTTGATGGGATGTTTTCAAGTATTTGATAATCAAAATTTTAAATTATTGGCAATCCATTTGCCCAGTACCTTGTATAAAATAGTACAGACGATTTTTTAATTTATAAATCACGTTGTTATGTTAACGAACTATCTGAAAATTGCCTGGCGCAATATGGTAAAGAATAAAACTTTCTCGATGATCAATATCATCGGGTTGTCGTTGGGTATATCTGTCTGCTTTATCATTCTGATGTATGTTCAGCATGAACTAAGCTATGACAAGTACAATAAAAATGCCGACCGCATGGCGCGCATCGAGTTCAAAGCGGTTATGAATGGCGGACAGATTCACGAAGCCTCCGTAATGGCACCGGTTGCACAAGCTGTTAAAAGTGATTTCCCTGAAGTCGAAGATGCTACCCGCTTGCTTAATATAGGGGGCCAGAAGGTAACTTATGGTACCAAGACTTACAAGAATGACGCAGTCGCGCTGGTAGATCCTAACTTCTTTTCGGTTTTTACATTGCCGCTGACCGAAGGCGATATGAAGACCGCGCTGTCAAAGCCGGGTACGATCGTAATCTCTAAAGCTACCGCCGAAAAGTATTTTGGTAATGAAAGCGCGATCGGCAAAACGCTGGGTTTTAATAACAATACCGATTTGTATAAAGTGACAGGCGTATTTGACAAGATACCAGACAACGCACACTTCCATTTTGATATGCTGGGAACAATGCTAGGCTTTAAGCCTGCAGAATCCTCCTCATGGATGTCCGGTGCGTTCTTTACTTATTTAGTTCTCAGACCAGGAGCAAATCAGGCAGCATTGCAGGCTAAATTTCCATTGATGGTAGAAAGATACATGGGCCCGCAGATAAAGCAGGAAATGGGGCTAACCCTGGATCAATTCCGAACCAAAGGCAACCAATTGGGCTTTGTGCTGCAACCACTCACTGCTATCCACCTGCATCCACAGGCTACCAATGAACTTGAACCGGCAGGTAACGCCAGTTACGTGTATATCTTCGGTGTCATTGGTATATTTATGTTGCTGATAGCTTGCATAAACTTTGTGAACATGGCAACTGCTAGTGCATCTAAACGAGCCAAAGAGATAGGTGTACGTAAGGTTATCGGTTCAGATCGTTCTCAATTGATCGCGCAGTTTTTAATGGAATCAGCATTGCTGGTATTTGCTGCCCTGGCAATAGCCTTCGCGCTGATCATTATATTTCTACCCATATTTAACCAGATTTCGGGCAAAACACTGGCGTTTGATTTTAATTTTAAATTGATAGCTGGGTTGCTGGCTCTCGGCGCCATTGTAGTAGTTGCTGCAGGTATTTACCCGGCTTTCTACTTGTCCTCATTTAACCCGATCTCGGTTTTAAAAGGGAAAATGTCCACTGTAAATAAAAGCTTCAGCCTGCGCAGCGGATTGGTGGTGTTCCAGTTTTTTATTTCCGTGTCGCTTATAGTGGGGACGATAGTGGTGTATCAGCAAATGCGGTATATCCAAAATAAAGATCTTGGTTACACCAAGGAACAGGTAGTAACCATTCCTAACTCTTATTTCCTTGGCAGAAATGAAAAGTTATTTAAGGACATCATGTTAAATGATCCGCGTGTGGTGAGCGGTAGCCTGTCATGGTATAAACCGGCGGGTCCAACCAACAATAATAATGCGATGATCTATCCGGCCGGGCGTAGTAACGTGGCTATGAAGAGTATAAATTTTTATGTAGATGAACAATATATTCCTACGCTAGGCATCAAGATGGCCATTGGCCGTAATTTTTCGCCTGCTATAAAAACAGATTCATTTGCGATGATCCTGAACCAGGCAGCCGTAAAGGCACTCGGCTTTACTAACAGCAACGTTATTGGGCAATACGTTGTGCAGAATAACAGTAATAAAGGAAAAGATTCCAGATATCATGTAATAGGGGTGGTAAAGGATTTTAATTACAAGTCATTGCATGAGGCTATTTCGCCAATGCTCTTAACCCTTCAGCCTGAAGGTGGGGTGATGTTTAAGATCAATACAAAAGATGTTCCGGGTGTACTGGCAGCTATGAAAAAGCAATGGGACTCTTTTAATACAGGCGAACCGTTCACTTACGCTTTCCTGGATGATCTTTATAACAGGACCTATGCAGCTGAGCAAAAGACAGCAGTTTTGCTGGATATCTTTTCTTTGTTAACCGTAGTTGTGGCTTGCCTGGGTTTATTTGGCTTGGTGACTTACTCTGCCGAACAGCGCGTGAAAGAAATAGGTATTAGAAAAGTACTTGGCGCCAGTGTAGGGCAAATAATACGTATGCTCTCATCTGATTTCCTTCGCCTGGTATTGATCGCCTGTTTGATCGCTTTCCCATTATCTTATTGGGGCGTTAGCAAATGGCTGCAAAGCTTTGCCTATCACGTAGGCGTTCAATGGTGGATATTTGCCCTGGCAACTATGTGTGCGCTGTTAATTGCACTTGCAACGCTAAGCTTCCGCTCAATAAAAGCAGCATTGGCAAATCCGGTTAAGAGCTTAAGAACCGAATAAATTAACTATCAGCCATAAATATTATGATCCAGAAAGCCATTCCTGAATTTGGCTTTCGGATCATATTCTGCCACCAGTTTTTTGAAATCAGCCAGTTTCTCATAACGCGATTCCAAAACTTTTGGCTCTATAGTAAATATCTTACCCCAGTGCGGGCGCGGGTTAAAAGGTGCTAACTCTTTTTCGATTAACGGGAGCAGTTTCATTACAGCTTCCGTTTCCTGTTTCCAGGTAAAATGAATGGTAACCGAAGTTTGATTATGGCACGGACTCATCCATAAATTATCCGCCGCAATGGTGCGTATCTCCGTAATAAACAAGTGCGGACCGATCTGTTTGCCCAATTTAGATACCGCTTCAATGGCCTCAACGGCATGTTTCAATGGAACGAAATATTCGGACTGCAACTCTTTACCGCTGCTTGGTGTAAAGCCCATTTTAAAGTGGGGCAGACGTTCATACCACGGTCCGGGAACACCCATTTGATCGGTGCAGCTTTCGGCAGAGTGGTCTATAATAGGGTGAAGGTTTTTAGTTGCGGCTTTTGCGCCATAAAATTCAGGCTGATTGTGATCTTTTTCATCCATACGGCTCTTTATCCAAACCTCGTTAATACTGTCGCTCTGCCAATCAGTAAACAAGCTCACACTATAACCTGCAGACATGATCTCTTCAAAATGCAACTTCAATTGCGACATCGGTAATTTTAAAAATACCCGCTGGCGCATATTATAAGTTGACTGAATTTGCAATGTCACTTTGGTGATAATACCCAAAGCACCTAAACCAACCACAGCTGCATTTAATTTCTCAAGATCAGTAGCTTTTGATAAATGAACAACACTACCATCCGCTATAACAATTTCCAACCCTGTAACTGCCGATGAAAGATTACCATTTTTAATACCCGAACCATGTGTAGCCGTAGTGATAGACCCGGCAACTGAAATATGCGGCAACGAGGCCAGGTTGTGCAAGGCATAACCATGCTGGTGCAGGTAGGGAGCCAATTCACCATATTTGATACCCCCCTCAACAGTAACCGTATGATTTTTGGCGTCGATAGCAATTACTTTATTCAAATCGCGGGTCGAAACCAGGTCGTCCTTACTATCGGCAATGGTGTTAAAACAATGCCGGGTGCCCAATGCACGAAGTTTAGGCAGCTTCTTTATTAACTGCTGAACTTCTGCAACAGATTTTGGATATTGAACATGGTCAGTGCTGTAGGTAAGATTTCCGGCCCAGTTTTTTAAGCGCGGCTGTGCAGCCATACTTTCAAACTTTGATAAAAGGGGAGTAGCCATTAAGGTAGTGCTTAGTTGAATAAAGATCTTTCTTTTCATGGTCAAATTGGTTATTACAAGGTAATATTAATTTGACGATTGCGGAAGAGCATCGAATGTGCAATCTTTCCAGTTTTGTATTTTAAAGGTATAATTCAGTATGGATTTTAGGTTGACGCTCTCAATAACTTTCCAGGCTTTTAACTCATTAACAAATTGAGGAGCTTCGTAACCACCTTTTTGAGCGGTATCTTTATAAAAATCTTTCTTTGTGGGATGATCCGGTGAGCATGCATTAAATAGGTAACCGAAAGCATTCTGTTCGATAATTGCTGTTCCGATACCAACACAATCATCCAGATAAATCATATTTATAGGTGCCAGTCCATTTGGAATATCCTTTTTACCCGCAAAGAAACGTCCCGGATGCCGGCCCGGGCCAACCAAACCGGCAAAACGGATAATGGTAGTTTTGAAGTTACTTTCGCTTTTGAAAAGACTTTCGGCTTCTAATAATATCTTGCCTGATTCAGTATCAGGATTAGGATCTTCATTCTCAGTCACAGTTTGATTGTGATCGCCATAAACGCCGGTGGAGCTGGTGTAGATCACTTTTTGAATGTCATGCTGCGAAATGACCTGAATAATGTGATTAAGTTTAGGAAGATAGGCAGAGCTTTCTCCTTTCCTTAGTCCAGGCGGTATACTGATAACAAGAACATCGCACTTAAAGAAATCTGCGCTATAGTTTATTTCATCGGCATTTATTTGGACAACAGAAGGAGTAATGCCTAAGTCGCTTAATGTATCCAGTTTTTCTGCTGAAGTTGCAGAACCTTTGACGATAATGCCTTTTCGCAGCAACTCTTTCGCCAAAGCCTTTCCGTACCAGCCACAGCCTAAAATGCTAACGATCATCTTTTTTAACAATAAAACTGATTTGCGGTAAACCTAAAGCGTTTTTTCCTATTTTTCGCAATTAATAATCCAATATTATCATGAAATATTTTTTAGCAACAGTAGGTTTGTCACTTTTAACCTCTTTAAGTGTTTTCGCCCAGAAAAACCCTGTGATCGACGGTTGGTACGCTGACCCGGAAGGAATAAAATATGGCGATACTTACTGGATTTTTCCAACTTATTCAGCAAAATATAATGAGCAGTTTTTCTTTGATGGCTTTTCGTCAAAGGATTTGGTTCATTGGGAGAAACATCATGATATATTGGATACTGCTGCCGTTAAATGGGCCAAACGCGCTATGTGGGCGCCGGCTGTGTTAGAAAAGGGCGGTAAATATTATTTCTTCTTCGGTGCTAACGATGTGCATAAAGGCGAGGTCGGCGGAATAGGCATAGCGGTTGCTGATAAACCCGAAGGGCCTTATAAAGACCTATTAGGTAAACCGCTCATCAATGATATTGTAAACGGCGCGCAGCCTATCGATCAATACGTTTTCAAGGATAAAGATGGATCATACTATATGTATTACGGTGGCTGGGGACATTGTAATATAGTAAAGCTGAAAGATGATTTCAGCGGTATTACACCCTTTCCTGACGGCACTTTGTATAAAGAAATTACACCCGAAGGTTATGTGGAAGGTCCTTACATGACGTACCGTAATGGCTATTATTATTTTATGTGGTCTGAAGGCGGCTGGACCGGACCAGATTATAAGGTAGCTTATGCGATGTCAAAATCACCTCTTGGGCCGTTCAAACGCCTCGCTACGGTTTTACAACAGGATCCAAATGTAGCTACGGGTGCAGGTCATCATTCATTAATTCATTCGGCTAGCGATGATAAATATTACATCGTTTATCATCGTCGCCCGCTTGGCGAAACCGATGGCAACCACCGCGTGGTATGTATAGATGAATTGTTTTTTGATAAGAGGGCCACATTCTGCCCGTGAAAATGACCAAATAGATCAGTTTTGCAGGAATGACAGCCGGAACGCTACCGGAGATTGGTTGGTCTTTTGTTTAAACAGTTTATTGAAGGATTGCGGGTGCTCAAAGCCAAGTTGGTAGGCGATCTCGGCTACTGAAAGGTTACTAGAGCTTAATAGTATTTCTTTAGCTTTTTCTATAAGTTTATTGTGAATGTGCTGCTGAGCATTTTGCCCAGTCAGCGAGCGAAGCATATCACTCAGGTAGCGCTGGGAGACTTGTAGTTGCGCTGCAACATCCTGTACGGTTGGTAAGCCGTTTTCCTTGGCTTTACGTGTATCAAAATGCTCTGTTAGCAAAATATCTAAGCGGGTCAAAAGATCGTGGTTGGCGGCCTTTCGTGTGATAAACTGCCTTGTATAATAGCGATTACTGTAATGAAGTAGCAGCTCGATTTGGGCTACTATCACATCCTGGCTGAACTGATCTATTGGCAATGCCAGTTCATCCTCAATCATTTTGATCACGCCAAAAATGCTTTCTTTCTCTTTTTCTGAAAGATGTAAAGCCTCAGCCGATGTATAGGAAAAGAAACCGTAATTTTTAATCTGTTTACCTAAGGGGTAATTCCTTAAAAAGTCAGGATGAATCATTAAAGAAAAACCGCCGTAATCCTGCTCCGTTTCATCTACCAAAATAACCTGGTTGGGAGAAACAAAGCACATGCCACCTTCATTAAAATCGTAAAAGTGCTGACCGTACTTAAATCTGCCTGTGAAATTACTTTTATAAGAGATCTTATACAGGTTCATGATCATGCCGCCCTCAATGCTGCCCCATTCAGGCTTCATGTCCTTATAGTAATTCAGACTGATAAGTGGATGCAACGGCTTAGGCAAACCAAGCGCGTGGTTCAGCTCAGAAACAGAATTGAACACACGCGGCTGTTTGGTTTCTTTTTTCATTGTTGGTGAATTGTAGCGATGTTTTAAGTGAAATCGCTTTTTAAGTCTACCGGTCAGGGTTTGGCTAAAGCCCTTATCTTTCTGTTTATGGTCCGTTCCTTAAAAGGAACGGCAATGAAATAGGAATAGTTCTTTATTCATTGCCTTTGGCTTCAGCCGACGGTTAAGTTAAACGGGAGAAAAGGCTTTAGCCAAAAAAGAACGCTTTTCAAGTTAAAAACTATTCCCCGAAATGCTTATTTCAAAGTCGCCATATCGATCACGAAGCGATAACGCACATCGCCTTTTTCCATACGCTCGAAAGCAGTGGTGATATCCTTGATGTCGATCAGCTCGATATCCGACACAATGTTATGTTCAGCACAGAAATCCAGCATTTCCTGGGTTTCTTTAATGCCACCAATAGCTGAACCGGCAACGCTTTTCCGGCCCATCAGCAAACTGAAAGCTGATATATCAGCAGGATCAGAAGGAGCGCCAACGCACATCATCGTACCGTTGGTTTTGAGCAATGACAGGTACATATTGAAATCATGTTTGGCCGAAACGGTATCAAGTATGAAATCAAAAGTGCCTTGTGCTGCTTTTATCTGTTCCGGATCAGAGGTAACCACAAAGTGATGAGCGCCAAGTTTTTTGGCATCAGCTTCTTTCTTAGGTGAAGTACTCAATACGGTAACTTCGGCACCGAATGCCACGCCGAATTTAACCCCCATGTGGCCAAGACCACCAAGGCCCAGCACAGCCAATTTATGACCTTTGCCTACTTTCCAATGACGCAGGGGTGAATAGGTAGTGATGCCGGCACACAAAAGCGGAGCGGTAGCTGCCAGGTCGAGCTTGTCTGAAAGATGAAGAACAAACTCTTCTTTCACAACAATAGTATTCGAATAACCACCGTAGGTTGGCATCGACCCGTCGCGTTCCATACTATTATAGGTAAACGTAGGACCTTCCGCACAGTATTGTTCCAGGTCGTGTTTGCAGTTTTCGCAATGACCGCAAGAGTCAACCATGCAACCGGTAGCTGCAAGATCGCCTACTTTAAATTTGGTAACATGTGCGCCTACTTTTACTACGCGGCCAACGATCTCGTGACCAGGGACCATCGGGAAAACACCCGGGAACCAGTCGTCTTTGATCTGGTGCAGATCGGAGTGGCAAACTCCGCAGTATTGAATATCAAATTGTACATCATGAGGACCTACCTCGCGGCGTTCGAAGTTCCACGGAGCTAAGTCAGATTTGTTGGTTTGGGCTGCATAGCCTTTGGTCTGTATCATAAGTTTCCTGTTTTTTTGTGGATACAAATATTGGGTAATAAAAGTAAAACACCATTAGCCAGAATGGTTTTTATTGTAGCCAAACCGGTTGTAATCATCATGCTAATGTCACAAAGCGGTTAAGGTAAAGTTAGCTAATAAATGAGCTAAACGAGTGAGCGTTTTAACAAAGTAATTTGAGCGTTTCAACAAAACGGCGCGGACGGATTTGACGGAAATTTGTCTTATCAAAAAATTAAGACAATGACAAAGATTTGGTTTATAACAGGCAGCTCCCGCGGATTGGGACGCAGCTTAACAGCGGCTGTATTGGCTAAAGGTGATAAAGTGGCCGCAACAGCCCGTACCCCCGAACAATTAAACGATTTACTTGAACAATACCCAGATCAGATACACCCATTGCAATTGGATGTTGCTGATAATGAGCAGATACATGAAGCAGTTCAGCAATCAATAGATCATTTCGGAAGAATAGATGTACTGGTAAATAATGCCGGTTTCGGAACCATCGGAGCAGCTGAGGCTTATACCGAAGAACAAGTACGCAGTCAATTAGAAACAAATTTATATGCACCAATTGCTATTACAAGAGCAGTATTACCTATCATGCGCAAACAGGGTTCAGGTCGTATTTTGCAGATCAGTTCAGTAGGTGGTAGGGTTGGTAATGCAGGGTTAACTATTTATCAGGCCGCTAAATTTGGTGTGAGTGGTTTTACCGAAGCACTTGCCAAAGAGGTGGCTCCGCTTGGCATCAAAGTAACCAGTGTAGAGCCAGGTGGCTTTCGTACCGATTGGGTGTCTACTGCATCTACTGTTGATATCCCCAAGGTAGAGGGTTACGAACAAACTGTTGGCGCAAGGAAAGCATTGTTTTTCAGCGATAAATTTGTACCGATGGGCGATCCGGCTAAAGCGGCACAGGTAATGATTGAACTTGTGGATCATCCGGAGCCCCCTGTACATTTAATATTAGGAAGCGAAGCCATCGCATTGGTAAAACAGGCTGATGCTACGAGAAGCGCGGAATTGGAGAAATGGATTTCGGTTAGTCATTCAACTAATGCAGACGATGCGGAAAATCCGCTCGAAACTGAAGCAGGCAAGGCGTTGTTTGCTGCGAAAAAATAAAAACAAATAAAACTCTCTCCCTACACTTAGGGAGAGATGTCCAGCGCAGCCGTCGACAGAGTGGGTAGGAATTTAGAACAGCCAGGAAAACGCAGATTTTACCCCTCCCGACCTCCCCTGAGATCAGGGGAGGAGTTATAGAATATTTATAGATTTGACCATGCTTTTATCAACCGATAAAAAATTACCCTCTATAGCTTATTCCTGTTACGTCAATCGTAGCAGGGAAGGAGAGCAGTTTGTTTCTGAACATGGCTTTACCTATCAGGTGGTAGGCACAATGATTATGAATGATGGTAATAAGGAATATGTGTTTAATGAAGGCAGTTTCAGGTTCGGCAAAAGAAACCATTTGATGAAGTTTCTGAAAGTCCCGCCTGAAGGAGGCGAGTTTAAGTCACTTTCAGTGCGATTGGATCAACAGACGCTTCGGAACTTCAGTATTGAATTTGGCTATACATCAGAAAATCATGTGAATGGTGACACAGTTTTAACGCTGAAACCAGACGCCCTGTATAAAAACTATATGGATTCGCTATTGCCTTATTTAGAGCTTAATGGTCTGGATAATCAGAAGCTATTAACAAACAAATTGAATGAAGCGATCTTATTGTTGCTAAAAGTAAATCCGGAAATGAAAGACATCCTGTTCGATTTTAGCGAACCCGGCAAGATCGACCTGGAAGCTTTTATGAACAAGAACTTTCATTTCAATGTGGAATTGAACCGTTTTGCTTATTTAACGGGCCGGAGTTTGGCGACCTTTAAACGCGATTTTGAAAAGATATTTCATATGTCGCCCAGTCGTTGGCTTTTGCAGCGCAGATTGCGGGAAGCTCATTATATGATCAAAGAAAAAGGCAAGGCAGCATCGGATGTTTACCTGGAGCTAGGCTTTGAGGACCTGTCGCATTTCTCTTTTGCATTTAAAAAGGCATATGGTGTTGCTCCATCAAGAGTTTAATCGCCTTCTTTCTTAATCCTGTTAAGTAGCGCATAAACAGCCATAGCATGCCCGTGCCCGAGTTTATAATCGTCTTTGAGCCATTTTACAACATCGCCGGCTTTTACAGTTGATTTCAATTCACCATTTTGAGTAAAACCTTTTTCCTCTGCCATCGCTTTAAAATCATCAGGGCCTTTGCCTGTCTTGATTTGAATATTATCTAAATAAGCTTGAAATGACATATTTATTAGGTATTTGATAGATAAAAGTGGCAAATTCTGCTAACATTAAAAAATAATTTAACACTGTTAAGCAAAATGACAATCAGATGGTACTATCATCCTCAAAACGTATTTACCTTTGCTTAACGCTGTTAAATAAATTTACAGGGGTAAAAACAAGATGGCAAGTAAGGATAGAATATTGCGATTAAAAGAAGAAACCAGGGCGAATATCCTGGATGCTTCGCTGGATATCGTAAAGGAGGAGGGATGGCAGGCGCTGAGCATGCGCAAGATTGCCGACAAGATTGAATATACCGCACCGATCATATACGAATACTTCGCTAATAAGGAGGCGATATTAATGGAATTAACCCGCAAGGGGTTTTTATTACTGGCAAGGGATATGAAAGAGGCTAAAGAAAAACACCGCTTGCCCGCCAAACAAATTGAAGCCATGTGGCTGGCCTACTGGAACTTTGCGTTTGCGCAAAAGGAATTTTACCAGCTAATGTTCGGCGTAGATGTAAACTGTTGCGAAATGGCGCAAATAATGCCCGAAGCGGAAGTGCCATTTACTTTAGTTTCAGGTGTTATCGAAGAGGTAATGGCATCTCAAAAACCATCAGAAGATGATATCTGTGTTAAATATTACACTTATTGGTCGGTGATACATGGTTTGATCTCTATCAACCTGACACGACGCACCACATCAGACGAGATTAATCGCGAGATATTAAAAACGGCCATCAGCGGCATTACGCGGTCATTATCTGTGTAATTTTTTCACTGCTACTTAACGATGTTAAATAATTAAACAACGTTAAATTGACAAATACTTAACACAACATATAAATAAATACAATGGAAAATCGATCACTGTCACACTTATCAAACAATGTTAAATACTTTAACATTGCAATGGCGATTCTTTTGGGCTTGATTATGCTCTTTATATATAGCTGTTCATCGAGCCCTGCGGCTGCACCGGCGCCACCGCCACCATCACTGCCGGTTGAAAGCATTGCTTCAAGTACTGATACTACTTACCAGGAATACCCTGCATCAGTAGAAGGTACGGTTAATGTTGAAGTCCGTCCGCAGGTAAGCGGCACTCTTGATAGAGTTTTTGTTGACGAAGGTGCTTTCGTAAAAGCAGGCGAGCCTTTATTCAAAATCAACGATCAGCCTTATCGTGCCGCGTTAAATAATGCGGTTGCTACCCAACATGCTGCCGAAAGTGCTGCTGCCAATGCACAACTTGAAGTAGATAAATTAACGCCTTTGGTTCAAAACAAGGTAGTTTCTGAATATCAGCTTAAAACTGCAAAAGCAGCCCTGGACGTTGCAAAGGCAAATATTGAACAAGCAAAAGCAAATGTTTCAACTGCGCAGATCAACGTAGGATATACTTTAATAAAGGCTCCTGTAAATGGTTACATCGGCAGGCTGGAAAGAAAACAAGGAAGTTTGGTTGGACCTACTGACCCCCAAGCTTTGACCCAGTTATCAGATGTGCACGATGTGCATGTGTACTTTTCGCTGAGCGAAAAGGACTTTGTCAACTTTAAAGAACAATATCCAGGTCAAACTTTGAAAGACAAGTTGAAACAACTGCCTTCAGTATCATTATTAATGGCAGATAACACAGTCTATGCTAAGCAAGGCAAAGTGGATATGATAGACGGCCAGTTTGATAAAACTACCGGTGCTATCACACTGAGAGCAAATTTTGAAAACCCTCAGGGCTTGCTTCGTTCGGGCAATACAGGTAAAATACGCCTGAGTTTGCAGCACAAGGATGTGTTGAAAGTACCTCAGTCGGCTACTATCGAGGTACAGGATAAAGTATTCGTATTCGCTGTTGCAGATAGTAATAAAGTAAAGAAAACTGCTATCACCATTGTCGGAAAAAGCGGTAATGATTACCTGATTAAAGACGGACTGAAAGTAGGCGACCAGATCGTGCTGAGTGGTTTCGATCACTTACAGGATGGCGCCGTAATTCATCCTGAAAAAGCAGCTAATAAAATTGCTGCTAATTAATTGTCACACTAAGAACTTACAATCATGTTAAAGAAATTTATAGAAAGACCGGTACTGGCAACAGTTATCTCCGTTATATTGGTGATACTGGGTCTGCTCGGTTTGTATAGGTTGCCTTTGCAACAATTCCCCGACATTGCGCCACCCTCAGTGCTGGTAACAGCCATATACCCGGGCGCCAATGCCGAAACCGTGCTGCGTTCAGTAGCGCCGTCTCTTGAAGAGTCCATCAACGGGGTTGAAAATATGACCTACATGAGCTCAACCGCAAGTAACGATGGTACACTTGCTATCACCGTATATTTTAAGTTAGGAACCAATGCCGATCAGGCTGCTGTAAACGTGCAGAACCGTGTGTCCCAGGCCACAAGTCAGCTGCCTGCCGAAGTAGTACAGCAAGGCGTTAACACTGCCAAGCAGGAAAACAGCTTCATCATGGCTATCGGCATGTATGCCGAGGATGAAAAGAAGTATGACCAAACCTTTATCGCCAACTATGCTCAGATCAACATCATACCTGAGCTTAAACGTATCCCAGGGGTTGGATCTGCCACTATATTCGGCGGTATTAAGGACTACTCTATGCGTGTTTGGTTGAACCCAACACAAATGGAAACCTATCATATTACTCCGACTGAAGTATTTGCAGCCATCCAGGATAAAAGCTTGGAAGCAGCTCCCGGTCGTTTCGGCGAGAGCAGCAAAGAATCATTTGAATATGTCATTAAATACAAGGGAAAACTATCTAAACCGGAGGAATATGAAAGTATACCTATCCGTTCTAATCCCGACGGTTCAGTATTACGTTTGAAAGACGTTGCCCGTGTTGAGTTGGGTGCTTACTCTTATACCAGTTTAACCCGTTTGAATGGCAAAAAAGGTATCGGTATTGGTGTGATCCAGTTATCCGGATCGAACGCTAATCAAATCCAAATCGCCATCAATAATGTGATGGAAAAAGCCAAAAAAGATTTTCCTGATGGTATAAAATATAACATCTTCTATAGTACCAAAGTTGCACTGGATGAGTCAATCAACCAGGTAGAACATACGCTGATTGAAGCTTTCATATTAGTGTTCCTGGTCGTGTTTATCTTCCTGCAGGACTTCCGCTCGACGCTGATACCAGCGATAGCGGTGCCGGTGGCTATCATCGGTACGTTCTTCTTCATGTCGATCTTCGGCTTCTCTATCAACTTGCTTACTTTATTCGCATTGGTGCTCGCCATTGGTATCGTGGTGGATGACGCCATTGTGGTGGTCGAAGCAGTTCACGCGAAGATGGAGCATAAACACCTTGGTCCAAAGGCAGCAACACTGGAGGCCATGCATGAGATCACGGGAGCGTTGATCTCGATCACTTTGGTGATGGCGGCAGTGTTCCTGCCCGTAGGCTTTTTGGAAGGATCGACAGGCGTGTTCTATCGTCAGTTTGCCTTTACCATGGCCATAGCGATCGTTATATCAGCGTTGAATGCGTTGACACTAAGTCCCGCATTGGCAGCTCTATTCTTAAAAGAACTGCATCCGGAGGATCAGGCTAAAACAACCTTTAAACAACGTTTTTTCAGAGGATTCAATGCGAGCTTCAATGGTATGACAGACCGTTATACAAGCGGTTTGAAGTTCCTGACTAAGAATAAATGGGTTGCCATGACCGGTTTGGCCATCATTACATTCGCTACTGTTTGGATGATCCGTACCACAAAAACAGGCTTTATCCCAACAGAAGATCAGGGCTTTATTGCCATTGCAGTGAATACCCCATCAGGTACATCGCTTGACCGTACTTCAAAGGTGATGGAACAGGCTGAAACTACTGTAGGTAAATTACCTGCCGCGCGTTTCGTTACTTCTGTTCCGGGTTTCAACCTGTTGACCAGGTCAAACAGCCCTTCATCAGCTATTTTCTTTGTATTGCTGAAGAAACCTGAGGAACGCGGCAAAGTGAAGGATATCAATGCTATTATGGAGCAGATCAGGGGTGAGTTGGGCAATGTTCACGGAGGAAGTTTCTTTGTGTTCAGCTTCCCAACAGTTCCAGGCTTCAGCAATGTGGAAGCACTCGACTTTGTACTACAAGATAAAACCAGCGGTAAACTGGATAAGTTCAGCGGTGTGGCCAACAATTTTATTATGGAGTTGATGAAGAAACCGGCTGTAGCTTATGCCTTCACTTCATTCAAAGCTGATTATCCTCAACTGCAATTAGAGGTTGATGACGATAAAGCCAATCAGTTGGGTGTAAATGTAAAAGACATTCTGCAAACCATGCAGGTGTACTTTGGTAGCGCCCAGGTATCCGACTTTAACCGCTTCGGTAAATACTATCGTGTACAAGTTCAGGCCGATATTGCCGACCGATCAGATCCGTCTTCTATAGACCGCGTGTTTGTAAAGAACAGAACGGGTGAGATGGTGCCGATCAATACATTGGTAAAACTGACCCGTGTTTATGGTTCAGAAACCGCATCACGTTATAACCTGTTCAACTCTATCGAGATCAATGCGATCCCTAAACCTGGCTACAGCTCAGGCGAGGCCATTAAGGCGATAGAAGAAACAGCTAAAGAACAGTTGCCATTAGGCTATACTTACGATTTTACTGGTCAAACCCGTGAAGAAATATCTTCTAACGGTCAGTCAGGTATCGTGTTTATGTTGTGTCTGGTGTTTGTATACTTCCTGCTGTCAGCACAGTATGAAAGTTATATTCTTCCGTTTGCAGTTATCCTGTCAATACCTACAGGGGTGTTGGGTGTATTCATCGCAATAGGGCTTAACGGTATCGAAAATAACATTTATGTACAGGTAGCACTCATTATGCTCATCGGATTGCTGGCGAAAAATGCCATCCTGATTGTAGAGTTTGCCGTGCAGCGACGAAGACATGGGTTATCCTTAATATCTGCGGCTATAGAAGCAGCCAAATTAAGGCTAAGGCCAATCATCATGACCTCGCTGGCATTCGTGTTCGGCTTGTTCCCGATGAGTATTGCAACCGGTCCATCTGCACAGGGTAACCACTCTATCAGTATTGCCGCAGCAGGCGGTATGGTTTCGGGTGTTGTGCTTGGATTGTTTATCATACCGGTTTTGTTCATCATCTTCCAGCATTTACAGGAAAGAATAACCGGTGTACCGGTGGCTGTACTGACTGATGGCGAGATAGATACACATCATTTGAACGATAACCGTGTGCCTGCCCTTGAAGAAGCAGAAACTGTATAATTTAAATTGAATAAGACAATGAAAACATATATAAGCGGGTTAGCTTTAGCTCTGGTAATCCTGAGCGCCTGTACAGTTTCGAAAAATGTCGAAACGCCAAAACCCGCATTGCCAGAAAGTTTTGGCAATACGGCCGCAACAGCTGATACCAGCAGTGTTGCAGATATCCCATGGAAAAGTTTCTTTACTGATGTTACCCTTCAAAAACTGATCGATAGCGCTATTGTGAAGAATTATGATATGCAGATCGCTATTAAGAATCTGGAGGCTTCTGACCTATTGGTGAAACAGGTAAAATGGAACAATGTGCCACAGATTGATCTTGGTGTAACTGCAAATACAACACGCCCGTCAGACAATAGCCTGAATGGCTTGAGTTTGTCACAAGCCGGTATCAAAAACAAGCATATTGAGGATTATTCAGCCAATGCCTCCCTGTCATGGGAAGCTGATATCTGGGGCAAGATCCGTAACCAGAACAAAACAGCAGTAGCTACTTATCTGCAAACTGCTGAGGCTAAGAAGCTGGTACAAACCAATATCGTTGCCGGCGTATCACAGGGATATTATAACCTGCTGATGCTGGACGATCAATTAGGCATTGCGAAAAAGAATGTTAACCTGAATGACAGTACGCTTCGCATCATCAAATTGCAGTTTGATGCCGGCCAGGTAACTTCATTGGCAGTACAACAAGCTGAGGCACAACGCCAGGCAGCTGCTGAGTTAGTGCCACAGTTTGAGCGTGATATTACTTTACAGGAGAATGCGCTACAGATCTTAGCTGGTTCATTGCCAGGAAAGATCGAAAGAACAGCTTCATTAAATGATATCCGTTTTGCAGATAATCTGTCAACCGGTGTTCCTTCAGCCATCTTGAGCCGTAGGCCCGATGTAAGGAGCCAGGAACTTGCATTGACCATTGCCAATGCCAATGTAGGCATCAACAAAGCCGAAATGTACCCTGCTTTAAGGATCACTGCCGAAGGCGGAGTCAATTCTTTTAAAGCAAGCAATTGGTTTAATATCCCTGCATCTCTGTTTGGTATAGTAGGAGGTAGCCTTGTGCAGCCTCTGTTGGATCATAAAGTGCTAAAAACAAACTATGAGGTGGCTAAAGTAAACCGGGAGAAAACAGTGATCCAATTCAGGCAGACTGTATTGGTAGCTGTTGGTGAAGTATCAGATGCTATGGTGAAAATAGAAAAGCTGAAAGCGCAGCAAACTATAGCTGAAGATCGCTTAAAGACCCTTCAAAAAGCGATCAGTAATTCTAATTTGCTGTTCCAAAATGGGTTGGCTAACTACCTGGAAGTGATCACCGCACAAGGTAATGTTTTGCAAAGCGAACTGGAATTAGCTTCTATCAAAAGATCAGAATTAAGCGCTGTGTCTGAGCTGTATAAAGCGCTTGGCGGCGGCTGGAAATAATATAAGAAGGGTGGTGCAAACCACCCGTCTTACTTTTTGATTTTTCATTCCTCTAACCCTTTTGCAGCAATTTATCAAACGGCTTTCAGAAGTTTTATCATCTGAAAGTTGCTGCATCATAACAACGTCACAAAACAATTTAAACCAGGATAATTAGTCAATCAAGTTGACTAATTATCCTACATTTGTGTCATAGACTTATAGAGATGAAAACAATTAATCAAATCATCAATTCAGTGAATAAAGTATTCTTTATGTCACTACTTACCGTGCTGACTGTGGCTTCCGCATCAGCACAAAATGACTGGAAACAGAGTGCCGATAAGGAAGGTATAAAAGTATATACCAGCATCGTTCCTGATTCGAAAATAAAAGCTGTTAAAGTAGAATGTGATTTGAATACAACGCCATCTCAATTGGTTGCAGTGGTAATGGATATCAATACGGCTACCGACTGGGTATATCACGTTAAGTCGGCCAAACTGGTTAAACAGGTGTCACCTTCAGAGCTTTATTATTATTCGGAAGTTAGTTTACCCTGGCCCGCTGCTAATCGGGACTTCGTGGCTCATTTAACTGTTAGTCGCGATCCTGCTACTAAAGTGGTAACCATTGATGGTCCTGCCGTACCGGGTTATGTTCCCGTAAAGAAAGGAATTGTTCGTATTGATAATTCTTTTGGCAAATGGGTTATAACTCCACTTGGAGCCAACCAGGTACATGTTCAATATTCAATACATGTCGATCCGGGAGGCTCACTTCCGGCATGGCTGGTTAACATTTTTGCAACAGATGCTCCCATGAAAATCTTTGAAAATCTGAAAGTCCAATTGCAAAAGCCGGCTTATAAAAACATTACTCTTGCGTTTGTAGAGAACTAATAGAGTACTCATCCGAAGACTTTTATCACGGTAAAGTCAGCCGCATCACGGCAATGTCACAATACCCTAACTAATGAAATTTTTAGTAAACTAAGTTGACGAAATTGGTCAACTTGGTTTACCTTTGTATCATCAATCAGAACAGTTATGAAAACAACAGGTATACATTTGGATCAGACACTTTTAGACAACGCTAAATTGATGATGAACGAAGCTAAAGGCTTCAAATGGAACAGGTTGTTTGTAATGTCGGGAATTACTTCTGACAGGGTAAATTACTACCTGACACTGTTGTTGAAGCAAATTTTCAGCGATAATTTTTCAGGATCCGATGCTGAAACAGGCATGGCGCTCATTTTTCTGAAAAGTTACTTTGTATCTGCCTCCGCATTTTTGAGTAACAATCTGGTAACTGGTTTTGTCAAAAACCTCAAAAAACAAAAGGCAAAAGTGATGGAACTAGGCGCTGAAGAAAATTTCAATTACAATAAAGCTGCCTGAAGTCAATCACCGTAAGTAATACGATCATGAAACGCAATCATATCTACAATATCATTAAAAGTGCGCTCCTGCTTTTGTTCGTCGTGCTGTCAACTGCTTTGATGGCGCAGCAAACCATTCTAAAAGGAGTGGTTACCGATGCCCGCACTCATGAAACCATGCCAGGTGTAAGTGTATCATTTGATGGAACGACAATTGGTGGTAGCACCGATGTACAGGGTAACTATAGAATAAGCACGGATGGCAATTATAGCCGTATCAAGATTTCATTTATAGGTTATAAAACGCTGTATAAAGATATTACTCCCGGCACTTCACAAGCTATCAATATCGTACTAACTGAGGATCGCAAAGCCTTAAACGAGGTGGTTATTAAAAGCGGTAAAAAGGCAAGGTATACCAATAAAAATAACCCTGCTGTTGAGTTGATCCGTAAAGTGATTGCCCATAAAGATCAAAACCGGGTGGAGAATTATAATTATGCAGAATTCCAGCAGTATGAAAGGGTATTGTTCTCGTTAAGTGATCTTTCAGAAAAATTCAAGAATAAAAAGATATTTAAAAATTACCAGTTCCTGTTTACCGAACAGGATTCAGACGCCATTGGCGGTAAAAACCTGTTACCAATCTACCTGGAAGAAAAGTTGTCGGATAATTACTACCGCAAATCGCCATTCGTAAAGAAACAAGTAATACAGGCCAACAAACAGGTGAAGTATGATGAAAACTTTATCGATAACGATGGCTTGAAGACTTACTTCAATCGTCTGTATATGGATATTGAGATTTATGATAACAATATCCCTCTGTTGGGTAACCAGTTGCTTAGCCCTATTGCTGATGGTGCGCCTGCTTTTTATAAATTTTTTATTACCGATACCATTAAAGATGTTAGTCCGCAACTGATTGAGTTGAGTTTTACTCCGCGTAATACCAATAACATGCTTTTTGAAGGTAAGATATACATTACCATGGATGAAAATTACGCTGTGCAAAGAGCTGAATTGACCGTTAATAAAAACGTCAATTTAAACTTTGTACGCAAAATGCAGACGACATTAGCCTACACCAAAACGGAGACCGGCCGTTATCGTTTAAGTCAGAGTGATCTGAAAATAGACTTCGGCCTGAATAAAAACAAAGGCGGTGGTGTATACGGCGAACGCATTGTGCTTATTAACAACTTTGCGATCAATAAACCACGCCCTGAGGCCACCTATACAGGGCCGGCACAAATGATTGCTTTTGATGCCAAAGAGAAGGGCGATGAGTTCTGGAAAGCTAACCGTCCTGACACATTGAAACAGTCACAGCTGGATATTTATAAAAATATCGACAGTCTTCAAACCATCCCTTCATTCCGTCGCACAATGGACCTGGTTACCCTGTTTGTGGCAGGTTACAAAAACGAAGGCCCGTTTGAAATAGGCCCAACAAATACCTTTTATGGTGGTAATGCTGTTGAAGGTTTCAGAGCCAGGTTAGGAGGACGTACCACAACAGCTTTGAGTAAACGTTACTATTTTGAAACCTATGGCGCTTATGGATTTCGTGATGATAAATTCAAATACTTTCTGAGTGGTACCTATTCACTTAATAATAAGTCGATCTATTCATTTCCTCAGGAGTACATCAGGGCGAGTTTTCAGCACGATACCAAAGTACCGGGCACTGAATTAGGATTCGTGCAAGAAGATAACTTCTTGCTGTCAATAAAGCGTGGTGAAAGCGACCTGCTTACTTATAATGATCAGTTTAAGATAGATTACGTACATGAGTATCTGAACCATTTTTCCTACAAAGTTGAATTTAGGAGCTGGAACCAGGCTTCCGGGGGCGCATTGGTTTTTCAGAATATAGAAAACGATCTTTCTCATACAATCAATAACCTGCAAACAACGGATTTGTCACTTGAGTTGCGATACGCCCCGCATGAAAAATTTTACCAGGGGAAATTGTATCGTACACCAATACCTGATAAGTACCCAATCTTCACCTTACGCTTTGATGAGGGTATTAAGGGACTATTAAAAGGTCAATACAATTATCAAAGTGTTACCGCTAATATTACCAAACGATTCTATTTATCACAGCTGGGTTTTACCGATGTTGAAGCGGAAGGAGGTTATATCTTCAATAAACTGCCGTTCCCATTGCTGGATATACACCACGCTAACCAAAGCTATGCACTGCAGTTGGAGTCATATAACTTAATGAACTACCTGGAGTTTGTTAGCGATCATTACGCCAGTATAAATATCGATCACCACTTTAATGGCTTGTTCTTCAACAGGATTCCTTTAATAGATAAGTTGAAATGGAGAGAGGTTGTATCATTCAAAAGCCTTTGGGGAGGTTTAAGATCTGAAAATAACCCTGCTAATGATCCGGCGTTATTCCAGTTCCCAATGAGAGAAGGCGGCCAGTTGATTACGCATTCATTAAATAATGGTCCGTATATGGAAGCTAGTGCCGGTATCGAGAATATATTCAAACTGGTGCGGTTGGATGTAGTAAGAAGGTTAAGCTATCTTGATAACGTTGATGCTCCAAAATGGGGAGTAAGAGCAAGAGTTAAATTCCAGTTTTAAACTATACTTATTGCATAAAATATTCGTTAAATTTGTAAACTAGGTTGACTATACTTAGGAATGCAAAAAACTGAAATATCATGTTAAACGAAGATACACAAAGGATGACGAGCAGGCTGCTATATCTGCTGAAAAGGTTATCGGACGATTGGTATTGCACCGAATTATGTCATGCTAACCTGAAGGGCTTTAATAACTCGTACATACCGATATTTATGAGTATCGGCACCAAGGGAATATCGAATAGCAAACTGGCGGCGAATCTGAGTATAACCAAGCAAGCCGCAAGCAAAGTGATAAAAGAGCTGGAAGAGTTAAACCTGGTGAGGAGTGAAAAATGCAGTACCGACGGGCGATCGATGATGTTGTATTTAACAGATGAAGGAATCGGTTTCTATAAACACATCAGCAGCCAGATGGTTGCCCTTGAAAAGGAATACAAAAAAGTGGTTGGCGCCAAAAACTACGAGAATGCTATCAACGTAATGCTTAAACTGGTAGAATTTCACCAGAATCATGAAAAAGCAGCAGTAAATTAATAGTATTCCACATTTTATATATGCCGATGCCTCTGCTAAAACAGGGGCATTTTTATTTTAAGACTAGGCAGAACCTGCCTAATAAATTAGTTTTATTAGAATACCATATTGTCTTTTATATGCTTATACATTGATTTTTAATAATTTAACTTAGTGTATAAATTACACTTTTATGATAAATTATTCAAAAACTCATTGTACCTTTGTACTGTATTTAGATGATGCCTTAAGTATTTGATGAATACAAGTAAAACTTAAGAACAATGAAAACCAAAATTTTATCTATCATCCTGTTATTCGTTGCAATCACAGGATTTTCAAAATCAACTTATGCTGCTACAAATAATGCAGATTATACCCTTTTAAAAGAGATCAAAGCCATTAATAAGATCGAAGTTCGCGGAAATGTAGAATTATTTATTTCCGATAGTCCGGTTGAACAAGTTAAAGTTTACAACAAATACTACTCTGAAAATGCTTTGGTTCAATACAACAACGGTACTTTGAGGATCACTTCTTATAAAGCTGAAAAGCTAATTGTTTGGGTAAGCACAGACGACCTTCGCGCCGTAACCGCTTATGACAACGCTGAGGTAAGATCATTCGGAAAACTTTCTAAAATTGAGTTTAATGTTGAACTGTACAATAATGCATCTGCTAGTTTGAATTTGGATGCTTACAGTGCCAATGTAAAATTGAATGATCATGCTAAAGCTGAATTGAGCGGTACTGCCACAGAATTCGGATTAACTGCCAATGCTAATACAACCGTAGTTAAAAACGATTTCCAGGCAGAACACATCAATGATAACAAGATAAATACCGTTAATGCAGCTAAGAATGATGATTTAACTATACTTGAATAAGCACCACTTTGGATTTGGATTAAAAGCCGTCCGCTGGCTAGCGGACGGCTTTTTTTTATGCTTTGTAGACCTGGTGCATGGTTGCCTTCAGGTCTGTATACAGTTGCTTATAAATGCTGAAGCTCCTGTTATAAACATCCCTGTTCGCAGGATTAGGTTGATAGATGGTGAGATCGTCACTAACCTTTGGATAATCTTTAATAGCGCCGACAACCTTCAATGCAATAAATGCAGCCCCAACAGCCGAAGCATCATCGGCTTGCAGGATGGCTAATTTTTTACCGGTTATATCGGCCAATGTTTGCACCCAAATTTCAGACTTAGTAAAACCTCCGCTGATATTGATCTGCGTTATAAGTTCAGAGTTTTCCTGAACGGCGTCAAGCACATCCCGCATCGCAAAACAAATTCCCTCTAAAACTGCTCTTGAAAAATCGGCCTGGGTATGTTGTAATCGCACACCAAAAAAATTACCGCAGCTTTCACTATCCCATATTGGTGCGCGCTCGCCAGTCAGATAAGGCAAAAAGATCAGCCCATTGCTGCCTGCTGGTATTTTTATAATTTGGTTAAATACCTGCTCATAATCCTTTTCAGTAGGATTTGGGCCTGCGACATTTTTCACCCACCATTGCATAGCGACACCACCATTATTGATCGGCCCGCCACAGATGTAGGTGTTTTTATCCAAAATATAGCTAAAAGTCATCGCGTCAGCATTCGGCAAAGGTTTGTTGCTTGCTGCGCGAACTGCGCCGCTGGTTCCGATGGTCATTGCCGCAATTCCTGGTTCGGTTGCCATACTGCCCAGGTTGGCCAGGCAGCCGTCGCTGGCGCCGATTACAAAAAAGGTATTTTTATCAAGAAAACCTAACTTGGAGCCGGTTTTTGTATAATTTGTCGAAACAGCTGAGGAAAGTACATCTGTTGTAATACCTGCCAGGTTTAAAGCATCTTCATGCCACTCAAATCGGGTAATGTTGAACAGCCCTGTACTGGAGGTAATGGAATAGTCGATCACAAATTCATTAAACAGCCTATGCCAGATGTATTCTTTGATCGATATAAACTTATGGGTTTTATGGAATAACTTAGGATCATTTTTCCTTAACCAGATCAATTTGCACAAGGGAGACATGGAATGAATAGGAGTGCCGGTAGCTTTATAGATTGACATACCTCTTTCTGTATTCCTTAACCCGACGGCAATCTCTGCGCTGCGGGCATCTGCCCAGGTTATCATTGGTGCTAAAGCGTTGCCATTGTTGTCGACAGCAATAAAACTATGCATGGCGCTACTTAAACTAATGGCTAGTGGCTGAGAACCGGTCTTTGCAATTACATCTTTAATGCTTGCGATAAATGCTTGCCATATTTGTTCCGGATCCTGTTCATGATAACCCGGTTGGGGTACGTTGAACGGATAATGCTGCTGACTATCCGCAAAGGAATTCCCTTTCATATCAACCGCAACAGCCTTGGTGCTTCCGGTACCAATATCGATGCCTAAAACATATTCCATATTTGATGCAAGATACTTATTTAGTCAGAAGCCGCTGAACCGTTTTGTTTCTACTGCGTCCTGAACATCCTGTGGTAAAGCTGACAGTAAATTATACCCTGTAGCCTTCTCAATATCTCTTATCGAACAAATATATTTCATCCAATTAGGGTCAATATTATCGTCGTTTGGTGTATCAATGGCAACCACTTTAGTTTCTGCATTTACTCTAAGTAAGTCATTGTTCCCGTTCGGAATAATAACAGCTACTTTCCATATATGGGCCGGTACATTGATCCTGCCTTTATAAATCGAAGTAGTGTAACCGTTTCTGCCTGTACCGCCTGTACCATAACTGCCCATGATCACATAAACTTCATTTCCTTCCTTCACGCGATCGCGGCAAAAACTTTCCAAATGTTCCCAGGTGTGCTGATTATTATTAGGCGCCTGTGGAATGATGTTATCCATCAAAAACGTGGCTGAATTGGCATCGGATGATGAAGACCGGTCGCCGCTAGGGCAATTATGCCCCTTATCAAATCCGCTGCCTCTATAATAGGTATTGTCTACTTTGAACCACCTGGCCGGTAGCGTTGTATCAGCCCTGAAATCATCCGGACCGCGCTTGCCCGTTATGTCGCCCGCGCCAATGTGCCAGCTTACCCAATTGGGTTCAGCCTTTGTTTTGTTGTAGCTTTCAATATAATAATGATGATCTATCAGGTAATTATCTGCGCTGGTACTGGTGTTGTCATCTGCGTTGCTCGGGTTTCCTAACAACAAGTTCCCATTATCGCCGGGTACCGGTGCATCGCTGCTTGCAGCGGGGGTATTTGTATTATTTGATGCTGATTTTTCGTCGACTCCTGTGAAAATTATATCATCGATATTAATACGATTTTTGCCACCGCTAACTTTCCTGATCTCGATACGAACCAACCCGGCTTGATTTATTGCCGCAGTGAAATAAGCCGGCTCATGGGTAGATGCAGTCATAGTTTGACCAATCTGCTGGTAACTGCCTCCGTTGTTATAAGATGCCCATAATTGAAGTTCTGAACTTTTATCATTGCCGTAAGCAGCATAATAGATAGTCACTTTGCCAACATTTTGCATATCGAACCGCATTGATAATTTGCCATTGTTGCGAATACGAATAGAATGAATGCCGTTTTTTGCATCCTTATCACTTGTGCCGATCAAGGCGTCACTCAACAACCAGGAGCCGGTGTTAAACGCAAATGAGCCATTAGTATAACTTTTTGAACCCGGTTTATCCGCAAGTTCAAAATCTTCTTTTATTGATTGGCCGCTTGTGAGCTGGTTTTTGTTGCGATTACAACCGGTTGCAACAACAATAAACGCCAGAATAATGAGTAGGGGCCTTAGTTTGATCTTCATAATTATTGCCGCAAGATAGGTGTTGCGAATCAGGCGCTATTGGGCTAAATAAATTTTTTTCACAAAAACTTGCGTAAGTAAATACTTACATATATATTTGTAAGGAAATACTTACATATTGAAATGGCACTACAATCGAGAAGAGACGTTTTTCAGGCAATAGCCGATCCGACGCGCAGAGAAATTATCAATCTGATAGCATTTAATCCGCTTAACCTGAATTCTATTGCAGAGAATTTTGACGTGAGCCGGCCAGCAATATCCCAGCATATTAAAATATTAACCGAGTGTGGACTGATCGTCATTAAAAAGCAGGGGAGAGAGCGGTATTGCGAAGCATCACTGCAGCAATTAGGTGAAGTGTCGAATTGGATAGAGCAGTACAGGAAGCTTTGGCAAGCAAAATTCAACGCGCTCGACGACCTTTTGGAAGAACTTAAAGCCAAAAATAAAAAGCCTTGAGGGTAAACATTTAACAACGAAACATTAACCGTTTAAATCTATAAAACTATGGCATCTAATAATCAAACCGAGATCATTGCCGAACCAGGCAAACAGGAATTATTTATCAAGAGAGAATTTGAAGCTCCGCGCGAATTAGTTTTCAGGGCATTTACAGACGCGGAAATGCTGGTGAAATGGCTTGGCCCATGCAATATGAAAATGCGTATTGATAAGCATGAGGCCCAGGCCGGTGGTTCATACCGTTATGTGCATATTGACCCGCAAGGTAACGAGTATGGCTTTCATGGTGTTTCGCACGAAATGTTAGTACCCGAAAGATTGATACGCACTTTTGAATTTGACGGTCTCCCTGAATCCGGGCACGTGGTTTTGGAAACTGCCCGGTTTGAAGCTTTACCGAATGAACGCACAAGGGTAATAATTCAATCGGTATTTCAGTCGGTTGCCGATCGCGATGGCATGGTACAGGCAGGAATGGAGTATGGCGTGAAAGAATCTCATCAAATGCTGGATGAATTTTTGGCCAAACAGTTAGTCAACTAAATCGCGATTCAATGTCAATCTGACAATCTATTTTGTTCGTTCGGGCAGGTTTTTATTACTTTTGAAAGTATAAACCTGCCCGAATAGAATGAGAACATTTACCGCATTAACTATCCTTTTCTCTTTTATCTGTATTAACTCTTTTGCACAAAAGAGCCAGTCAGCCAATTACGTTTATGGTCGTGCACCCTTGCGTCAGAATCCTTATATCGAATTACCGATCGGTGCAATAAAGCCCGAAGGCTGGCTCCGTGAAATGCTCATCAGGCAGAAAAATGGAGCAACTGGCAATCTGGATAAGCTTTATCCATCAGTGATGGGCAAGCGCAATGGTTGGCTGGGCGGTGACGGCGATCAGTGGGAGCGTGGCCCATACTGGATTGATGGACTTTTGCCCTTGGCATACATTCTGAATGACAAGGAACTCATCGCCAAAGTAAAACCCTGGATAGAATGGACATTAAAGAGTCAGCAGCCAGATGGATATTTTGGTCCGGCGAAAGATTATAGCCCTGAACCGGGTATACAACGTGATAACAGCCACGACTGGTGGCCAAAGATTGTGATGTTGAAGGTGCTGATGCAGTATTATTCTGCTACGGGCAATAAACGTGTTATCAATCTACTAACGAATTATTTCAAATACCAGTTAAAGGAATTGCCGGCCCATCCATTGGATCATTGGTCGTTTTGGGCAAAGTATAGGGGTGGAGATAACCTGATGGCGGTTTACTGGTTGTACAATATCACGGGGGATAAATTTTTGCTGGATCTGGCTGAATTGCTTCACAAACAAACTTTTGATTATACGGGGTCTTTCTTGACTACCGATTTGCTTGCCCGTAATGGCAGCATCCACGGCGTAAACCTGGGTGAAGGGATGAAAGAGCCAATCATTTATTATCAACAGCATGCCGAGAAAAAGTACCTGGAGGCTACTGAGAAAAGCTATGCTGATCTGCGCAAGTACAACGGCATGGCTAATGGTATGTTTGGTGGTGATGAGTCGCTGCATGGCAATAACCCGACCCAGGGATCAGAACTTTGTACCGCTGTAGAAGAGATGTTTACATTGGAAAATACATTGGCGATCACTGGAGATGTGAGTTACGCTGACCATTTAGAAAGGATAGCCTTTAACGCCCTTCCTGCTCAAGTAGATGACAACCTAACTGACAGGCAATATTTTCAACAAGCTAACCAGGTAATGGTTACCCAGGCCGACCGCAACTTCGATATTAATCACAGTGGAACGGATGTGTGTTACGGTTTGCAAACCGGCTATGCCTGCTGCACCAGTAATATGCACCAGGGATGGCCAAAATTCACGCAGAATTTGTGGTACGCCACGCCAGATAAAGGAATCGCTGCTTTAGTGTATTCCCCATCTGAAGCAAAGATCAACGTCGCAAATGGAACTATAGTTAATGTAAAAGAAGAAACCAATTACCCATTCAGTGGAACGATAAAATTTACACTAAATACCAATAGTAAATCGCCGGTATCTTTTCCTTTCGATTTAAGAATACCAGAATGGTGTAAAAAGGCTATCATAAAGGTAAATGGAAAGGTTGAGCAAGAGCCTGAGAGCGATCGCATAGCAAAACTTAGCCGTGAGTGGAGATCAGGCGATGTGGTTGAACTGGAACTGCCAATGCATATCCGTCAAAACAGGTGGTATGAAAATTCGGTATCGGTTGAACGCGGTCCGTTGGTTTATGCTTTGAAGATCGGCCAGGAGATCAAAAAGGTGAACAATCCAAAAGACACCATTAATTACGGTAGTACCTTTTATGAGGTAAGACCAACTACGCAATGGAATTTCGGATTGATCTCAACGCCAAAAGATAAACTGGATGAGCAATTCAAGGCAGAAGAGACCGGCAAAGTAGCTAATTACCCATGGACGTTGGATGCTGCACCTATTATAATAAAGACCACAGGCAAAGAGATCCCGTCATGGAAATTGTATGGTGACATGGCCGGCCCATTGCCATATAGTAATATTTACAACGAAAATGAGCCCGTGCAACCTGATCAACAGATTACATTGGTGCCTTATGGCTGTACAAAACTTAGGATTTCAGAGTTCCCCGTTGTTAACAAATAAGAATTGAGCTTATGTTAATGTCCGCAACTGTAAAAAGTGGCTTGAACCAGCACGATGTTGAGGTGCAAACTAATGGTGCTACAAAACAGATAAGCATTGCTGCGAAATCCACCGGTTATGGCTCCTCTATTAATGGTGGAGAATTGTTACTGCTTTCATTGGCGACCTGTTTTTGTAATGATATTTATCGCGAGGCTGCAAAAAGAAATATAATAGTTGATGGCGTTGAGGTGGAAGTAACAGGCGAATTTGGTGCTGAAGGCGAACCGGGTTATAATTTCCGGTACAAAGCTAAGGTAACATCTAATGCCCCTCAGGATGAGATCGACAGCCTGATTGCCTATACCGATCAGGTTGCCGAAATTCATAATACCTTGAGAAAAGGGTTAAATATAACCCTGGTTAAGTAAGGTTTCTATAGATACATTACTTGAATTGTTACACAAAAGGTCTGTTTGAGGTGTTATATTTATCAACCAATTATTATAAATATGTCTAAGCTATTTAAACTAACTATTTATTCATTATTCGCCTTTTGTTTTATATCCTGGAATTCACCATCTGAAACAACAATTTCAAAGGGACAGCAGCCTCAGATCAGTACTGATAATACCGGAATTATGAGGGTTGTATATGGGAGGGCGGATAGTATTTTTTGCTCCATTTCTTCAGATAAGGGCAGCTCATTCTCCAAGCCCACGCTAGTTGGTGTTGTTCCAAAAATGCACCTGGGTATGGCCCGCGGGCCGCAATTGGCAAGCTCTGCCCATTATAGTGTTGTTACTGCAATGGGTCAAGGCGGCGATATACACTTCTTTATGCTTAATCACCAAAAAGGACAGTGGCAAAACAAGGGCATAGTAAATGATATTAAAGGTTCTGCACCTGAAGGACTAATGAATATTGCATGCGACAAACAGGATAACTTTTATGCTACATGGCTCGACATTCGCCTGAATAAAATGAACAATATTTTCTTTTCGTCGCTGCCTGCAGGTCATACCCAATGGCTTAAAAACAGGTTGATTTATAAATCGCCAGACGGGGGTGTTTGCGGATGCTGCCGGCCAAGTGTTGCTGTTAAGGGATCAAATATTGCTATTATGTTCAGGAACGCAGTAAATGGTTTCCGTGATTTATATTTGACTACTTCTGTCGATAAAGGAAAAACATTTAAGGAGCCTGCCAAATTGGGTAATGGTACCTGGAAACTTGATGCATGCCCGATGGATGGAGGCGGATTGAACTTTAATGCGGATAATACCATAAATACAACCTGGCAAAGGCAAGGGGTTGTTTATTATTGCAAACAGGGCGGAAATGAAAAAGAGCTTGGTAAAGGCAGGGATTGCAGTATCAGCACGAGTTCGGCGCAAACTATAGTTGCTATGGGCAATGCCGGGGAGTTAAAATATAAAGATGTTCAAACTAACCAGGAGCAAACTGTGGGTAAGGGAAGCTATTTAAAAACATACATTCTACCAGATAATAAAGTGTTGTGTGTTTGGGAAGAGGATGGTATGGTAAAGTCAAAAAAGATATAAAACCTTCATAAAATGAAACGTCTGCCCTTTTTGCTAGTTTTCAGCGCGGTAGCATCATTGGCTATTGCACAACCGAACCCGCCCGTTAAGCGTTTGCCTCGCATTGCAATTGCGGGTTTAGGTATCGAATCGAGCACGTTTTCTCCGGCATTGACGGACGAAGCCGCTTTCCATGCGAAGTATGGCGATGATATTTTCAAAATATATCCTTTCTGGGCGTCTGACTCGTCAGTTCGTAAAGCAGCGGTATGGGTACCAACAATTGACGGACATGCTTTACCCGGCGGAGCAGTTACCAGGGCTGCATACGAGTCGCTGGTGAGGAGGACTTTGGACTCGCTTAAAAGACATGCGCCTTACGATGGCTTATTTTATGACATACATGGTGCGATGAGTGTTGTTGGGTTGGAAGATCCGGAAGGCGATTTTCTTGTCAGGATAAGAAAAGTGGTCGGTAAAAAGACCATCATTTCAACTGCAATGGACCTGCATGGAAACGTATCATGGCGATTGGCGGAGAATAGCGATTTGATCACTTGTTATCGTATGGCCCCGCACGAAGATGCCATACAAACCAAGCGAAGGGCAGTGACCAATCTGATCGAACGATTGGAAGATGGGAAAGGCAAGCCGAAGTATAAAGCTTATATCTCGGTACCAATTTTATTGCCAGGTGAAAAGACCAGCACACGTATCGAGCCCGGAAAGAGTTTATATCAGAAAGTATGGCCTGCTGCAAAACAGAAAGGTATTGTTGATGCTGCGATTTGGATAGGGTATGCCTGGGCGGACGAACCACGTAACCACGCCGTAGTAATGGTGACAGGTGATGATAAAGCCAAAGTGATCAGTACAACTGAGAATCTTGCCAAAAGTTTTTGGGATGTACACAAGGAATTTAAGTTTGTAGCACCTACGGGTAATTTAAAAGAATGCCTGGATAAAGCTATTGCAAGTAAAAAACATCCGTTCTATATCAGCGACTCTGGCGATAACCCAACAGCTGGTGGAGCAGGGGATGTGACTTGGACAATAACACAAATACTGAAACGTCCGGAATTTAAAACAGATAATGGACCTTCATTAATTTATGCATCCATACCCGGACCTGAGTTGATCAAAAAAGCAATTGCCGCAGGTGTCGGTGGTCGTGTAGATGGCTATGCCGGTGCCAAAGTTGATTCGCGTCTTGCACCACCGGTGCATATCGTAGGGACAGTTGAATCAATCGTAAAAGGTGATGTGGATGCTGAAGTGGAAGCGTCGATAAAAATGGGAAGTGTGCATATCATTGTTACCCAAAAAAGAAAGCCTTATCACCATGAAAAGGATTTTACAAAGTTGGGTCTTAATCCACGGACTGCTGATATTGTAGTTGTAAAAATAGGTTACCTTGAACCTGAACTGTATAATATGCGAGCCGATTGGCTGCTGGCATTAACGCCGGGTGGCGTAGATCAGGATATTGAACATTTACCTTACAAAAGATTAAAACATCCTATTTTCCCGTTGGATAAAAATATGAAGGATCCTGACTTGAAAGCCAAATTGGTGCCGTTATCAGATCAGGTAAAATAAGATAAAAGAGAATGGTACACCGCTATTCTCTTGTATACTTTTTTAGTAACCGTACAAATTCAAGAATTTCATCGACAGTATTATCGAAAGAGAAGACTAGTCTCACTTCATTTTTCAAATCATTCCAATAATAGAAATGGAAATGCTGGTGCATTTTGTCGTAAACCGATGGAGACATAGTCAAAAATACGGAGTTGGTTTGAACCGGGTGTGCAATTGCAACATTGGGTATGTTTTTTACTTCCTGCTCAAATCGTTTAGCCAGATCATTGGTGTGTTGGGCAAGCTTTTGCCACAGACCATTTTTAAGCATCGCCTGGAACTGTGCAGTAATAAAGCGATTCTTTGATGCTAATTGCATACTCCGTTTCAGGTGGTATTTATAGGAGCCATTGGACTTATTGTGAAAGAAGATCACTGCTTCGCCAAACATCATCCCTGCTTTAGTACCGCCAAGGGTGAGTATATCAATATGCTCAGTCATTTGTTTAAGGGATGCTTTCAAATAGACCGCCGCATTGTATAAACGTGCACCATCTACATGTAGCAGCATATTGTTTTTAGCGCAAATGTCTTTTATCGATTTTAATTCTTCAAGGGTGTAAACGGTGCCGTATTCCGTTGGTTGGGTTAGAGATACCACTTTGGGCTGTGGATGATGAATATCGCCTGCACGTTTTATGGCCAGCCGCAGGCTCTCAGCAGTTATCTTTCCGCTCTGCGATGGAATAGTGTAAATACGGCAACCAATAAATGATTCAGGTGCGGTAGATTCATCCACGTACAAATGGGCCACATCCGCGCAAAAGATGGAGTTATATCTTTCTGTCACACTGCCCAGCCCGAAATTATTGGCGCCTGTACCGTTAAAAGTAAAATATACTTCTGTCTTGTTCCCTAACAGCTCTTTTATAAGCGCAATGGTTTCGGCAGTAACTGCATCATTTCCGTAGGACGGTGCGTTTCCATTATTGGTATCTATCAGCGCCTGCATCATATCGGGCTGTACGCCGGCATAGTTCTCGCTTGCAAAATTTATCATTGTTATTTTAGGATTTTCTTTAGGTAGTCTAATGCTGCATTCATAATCACATCGTTGCCGGGTTTCTGATTGTTTACATCCACCAATACAGCAGGATTATATAACTCGCGCGGCGAACCATTTACATGATACAGCCGCTCGGTAGATATATTGAAACCGATCTTTGTATCCGGCATTTCAAAGCTATCCACAGCGCCGTTCAGTCTTGCTAATTGTGTGCCGATCACGGTGGCGCGTTTCGTCCCGTCAAATGCTATTGTAATGCCCTCGCTAATGCTCCCCGTCCAATGGTCGGCTAAAACTACAACAGGATTGGTATAAGTTATACCTCTCGGCGAAACTATTTCTTCCCAGCTTCTTTTCACGCCGGTCGCTTTCTCTTCAGCATACAATTCATGTTTCTGGTAAAACTGTTCCTTGCTGATAAATCGGCCTAAAATAGCACGCGCAACAGAAGTATTCCCGCCGCTTGGCGTTTCCCGCAGATCAATGATTAATGCTTTGACCTTGAGCAGAGTATTTAGAACACTGTCGAATTTCGGAATGAATGCATTGTCGAACAAGAAATTATTGATCCGTATATAACCAATATCTCCGATTACTTTTGATTCAACCATTTCGGGGTAATGAACATTCTCCAGCATCAGGTTATCCTGGTCAGGGTAGAAGTCTTTGATTATACTGCCGTTTTTAAACGTAACCTTCCTTTTTGTGTAATGATCGCCTGCCAACACCAAACGCAAAGCAAAGCTTCGCGATTCGTTATTTACTGTGTGCGGCGTGAAGAATTTAATAGCTGTTTCAACCGGTACATCATTTACAGCTATTATTTCCATTCCTGATTTGATGCCAACCTTCTCAGCGCCAAAATCTTTTCTAACTTCAACTATAACCGGCTTTCCATTTTTATATTCAGCCCACATGTCTGCACCGGTAGGTACAAGACGACGTGAATCTTTATTGTTGGTGCGAAGGGAACAGTGGTGATCGTAGAGTTCATAGATGGCTCTTTCCAGTGTCGATACAAATCCAATGCGCGAAGTAACGGTATCGATCTGAGCATCATAAGCTGATTTAAGTTTGTTCCAATCGATCTGCTTCTTTTCAAAGTAGCAATAGTTATCATTTACTGTCTGCCAGAAATAGTTAAAATCTTCCTTGAATTGCTGTTTGGTATAAGTTTGCGTAAATCCTTTCAATCCCGAAAGGCAACACACTAATATTAGTATCTGTTTCATACTCAAAAGTAGACCGGGACTTTTGTAAAGAATTGTAAGATATTGCAACACTATCTGGTTGAGTAGGCCATAGGCGATATGCCGGTGAACTTTTTGAAATGATTGCAGTAATGTGCCACATCATAAAACCCAAGGTCAATAGCGATACTCAACAAATCCCGGCCTTCGGCAAGCATCACTTTACTTTGTTCGATACGCTTGTAAATGAAATAGTTGTTAGGTGTTAACCCGGTTTGATCCTTAAACAAGCGAATGAATTTGTACTTATCGATCCCGAAACGCTTAGCGGCATCTGCTAATGAAAACTTCTCGAAATAGTCTGTCGCCAAAAGTTCATTAAATAGCAGCTGCGTCTCTTGTGGCATTTTGATGTAGTCAGACCCATGCAGGAATGCAAGTCGGGCAAGCGCCGATTTTAGTTCAATCTCAAGTAAATCAGGTTTATAATTACTGCTGAGTTTAAGGGCTAATTGGTGCAATTCAGCAAACAGTAGAGCATCTTCAATACTATTTTGATTGAACCGCACAGGTTTGCCTTCATTGGAGTATTCCAGGAAGTCCTGGCTGATATAAAAAGTAAAAAATGAAACGATGCTATCGTTTTGGAAAGGATTGGCATGTATCTCAAATGGATTAGTGATTAGTATGGCACCTGTAGGTGAAATCAGCAGTCTTTCGTGCAGTTTGGTATCGAAAACGCCATCATAAATCAGGGTGATATTATAAGTGGGGTGGAAGTGCGATGGGAATGGCGTTTTATGGTCTCGTGCTGACAATGCCTCCAGTCCATCGCAAAACGCGAACTTGTAATATTTGGACGGCGAATTTCCTGCGCTGACACGGCTCATATCGCGCTAAGATAATCACTTGGTTATCAAAAGAGAAGCGTGATTTTACTTAAGAGCCAGCGGGTTGGGGTAATTGTCGCTTTGATCTTCGGCAACATTATCAAGGCATTTAAAGTCTTTCTCTATTAATAGATAAAGTTGCCCATCGTTGTTTTCAAAACCTATCCGATCCGTTGAGGTCCACTCTTCTGTCATTGAATCTGGCATAAGTAGGGTGATCTTATTATTTTGAAAATTTGCCGTTAATTGATCAACTGGCGCGCTTTTCAACGCATATACTAGTGATTGTTCGCCGAAGTTGATGATTTCTGCTATGTAACCTTCTTTTGAGAAGGTATCGACATCAGTTTTGGTGAGCCTGTAACGTAAAGTATTGCCTTTTATACGGATTTTCATGAATTATAACTGTTTATTTGTGAGTGAAGACTTACCACATCGCCTATAATAATGATAGCAGGATATGTCAGATTATGTTTAGCGGCCATTTCCGGAAGATCTTTTGCAAACCCGGTTACAGATTTTTGCTGCGGAAGCGAAGCATGCTGAATAATTGCTGCCGGAGTCGAGCCTCTTTCTTCTTTTATATAGGTATCAGCAATGGTTTCGATTTGTTTCATGCCCATGTAAATAACCACCGTTGCATTGCTTTGCATGGCCAATCTGAGATCTGACGATAAAGTACCGTCCTTTTTTGTTCCGGTTATGATCCATATACCTTCACTTATGGCACGGTAGGTTAGGGGAATATCTTCCAGCCCCGACGCCTGCATGCTGGTTATCCCCGGAATGAAATGTGTTTTGATGCCATTTGCCCTGGCATATAATACTTCTTCAAATCCACGGCCAAATATAAACGGGTCGCCACCTTTTAGCCTTACTACTTTGCCTTTTGTAAAAGTAAAGTGTTTTATCATCTCATGTATTTCTTCCTGCGAGGTGTATTTACCATAAGGTTGTTTACCTACATATATTTTCTCGCACTCGGGTTTTGAAAGATTTAGTAAGTCCTTATTAGCCAGGTTGTCATAAAGAATCACATCGGCTTCCTGTAAAATCCGATACCCTTTCACTGTAATCAATTCCGGGTCACCCGGACCTGCGCCCAAAACAAATAATTCAGGAAATGCCTCTTTTTCTTTCATTTTTTACGTGAAAAGTGACTATTAATTCTGTTAACTGTAGTTTTTATAAACAAAATGTCTGTTTATTTTGTGTTATTTACAAAAATATACGTTTAAAAGTGATTTATGTTATAAAAAATTGGCAAAAATTGATCTATTTGCCTTTAAAATATTATTAATATCATAAAAATTATCAAAAAAATGAAATTTTTGCCCTTTAAATATAGTAATGATCATTTTATTCCGTAATATTGTTACTGTAAATACATTTTAGGTCGCAACTGAGATGTGTTTAGAATAAAATTTTGCTTTAACATTAAAAAAACCGTCATGTCGAAACCAACCATTATAGTAGTTGGCAATGGTATGGTAGGGTACAAGTTCTGCGAAAGACTTGTATCCAAATCATCCGGGTTCCAGATCATCGTTTTCGGAGAAGAGTCACGCAGGGCCTATGATAGGGTTCACCTCAGCGAATATTTTAGCGGAAAATCAGCAGACGACCTTTCGATGTCATCAGAGACATGGTATGCTGATAATGGTATAGCGCTTCATTTGGATGATCCTATCCAGGAAATAAACCGCTCAGAAAAAACCATACATTCTTTAAAGGGTCTTACCTTAAAATATGATTACCTGGTTTTGGCAACTGGATCTTCTGCTTTTGTTCCTGATATTCCCGGAATTGAAAAGGATGGTGTATTTGTTTACCGCACAATAGACGATCTGGAGCTGATCAAAGCTTATGCAGCTCATGCAAAATCAGGTGTAGTAATGGGCGGTGGATTGTTGGGGCTCGAAGCTGCAAAAGCACTGATGGATCTTGGAATTTCTGAAACGCATGTAATAGAGTTTGCTCCGCGTTTGATGCCAAGGCAAATTGATTCGGCCGGTAGCGGAATGCTGCAATCAAAACTCAAGCAATTAGGTTTGAATATTCTCTTGAATAAAAGTACACTAGAAATTGCCGGAGATCATAAAATAGAGTCCTTGAAATTTAATGATGACACCTCGCTGGCTGTCGATATGCTTGTTATTTCGGCAGGTATACGTCCGCGCGACGAACTGGCCAAACTTGCTGGTTTGCATGTCGGCACCCGTGGCGGGATTGTGGTGAATGAAAAAATGCAGACAAGCGACGAGTCGATTTTTGCTATTGGTGAGTGTGCATTATATGACGGAATGATTTACGGCCTGGTAGCGCCTGGTTATGAGATGGCTGAAATTGTAGCGACTTATTTGATAGGCGGCGAAAAGCATTTTCATGGCTATGATATGAGCACCAAGCTTAAGCTGATTGGTGTGGATGTTGCCAGCTTTGGCGATGCATTTATTACAGAACCTGATTGCCGTACCATAATATTTGAAGATACCCACAAAGGCATATATAAGCGCATTAACATCAGTAATGATGGAAAATACCTGTTGGGTGGAATATTGGTAGGCGAAGCTGAAGCTTATAATATTTTACTCCAAACGGTTAATAATAGAATTGTTCTGCCGCCAAATCCTGAGGATTTGATACTCGGTTCGCGTGGCGCTGAGGCCAGTGAAGGAGCAGGGGTAATGAGTCTGCCTGATGATGCGCTGATATGCTCATGTGAAGCAGTAAGCAAGTCTGCGATTTGCTCGGCAGTGAACGATGGCGCAACGTCAATTGATGGAATAAAGAAATGTACCAAAGCAGGTACTGGTTGTGGGGGATGTGTGCCTTTGGTTAAGGATCTGATAGCAGGAACGTTGAAAGCAAATGGCCAGTATATTAAAAATGTAATATGCGAGCACTTTGATTATTCGCGCCAAGAGCTATATGACCTTGTTAAAATAAATAAGGTAAAAAATTACGATCTGGTTCTCGATCACTTTGGTAAGGGTGATGGTTGTGAAGTGTGTAAGCCTGCGGTTGCCAGCATACTCTCCAGTTTATGGAATGATGTTATTGTAAAACAGGATACCATTCAAGATAGTAACGACCGTTACCTGGCCAATATTCAAAAAGGAGGCACCTATTCGGTTGTGCCGCGTATACCTGGTGGCGAGATTACACCTGATAAGCTGATTGTAATTGGGCAGGTGGCTAAAAAATATGGGTTATATACCAAAATAACCGGCGGTCAGCGTATTGACATGTTCGGTGCTCATCTGAACGATCTGCCTGAGATATGGGAGGAGTTGATTGATGCAGGATTTGAAAGTGGTCATGCTTACGGTAAAGCTCTCCGCACAGTTAAAAGTTGCGTCGGAAGTACCTGGTGTCGTTTTGGTTTGCATGATAGTGTGTCATTTGCCATTGAAGTAGAAGACAGATATAAAGGCATCCGTGCCCCTCATAAAATTAAAGGTGGTGTAAGCGGATGTATCCGCGAGTGCGCCGAGGCTCAGTCAAAAGATTTTGGCATAATAGCTACTGAAAAGGGCTGGAATTTATACGTATGTGGCAACGGAGGTTCAAAACCGCAGCATGCACAGCTTTTGGCTACTGATGTTGACAAGGAAACTTGCGTTAAATACCTCGACAGGTTCCTGATGTTCTATATAAAAACCGCTGATCCATTGACCCGTACTGCAACCTGGCTTAACAAAATGGAGGGTGGTATGAGTTATTTGAAAAATGTGATTGTGAACGATAGTCTGGGTATCAATGACCAATTGGAAGAAGAAATGCAGGGCTTAATAGATACTTATCACTGCGAGTGGAAGGAAGTGGTTGAAAATCCTGATCTGCGTAAACGTTTTGCTCACTTTGTTAACGCACCCGAAGAGAAGGATCCGGCAGTGAAATTTGAGCCGATGCGCGACCAGGTGAAGGCAAAATGGTAAATAGTCATTGGTCAATAGTCATTTGAATTTAGGGTTTAGATTTTAGGATTTAGAATTTAAAAAGCATATGGAAACAACAGTAGATATTGAATGGGTTTTAGCTTGTTATACAGATGATGTGCCGGTAAATGGCGGCGCTTGCATGAAACATGGTGACGAGCAGATAGCGATTTATAACTTTTCAAGACGTAATGAGTGGTATGCTACACAAAACTTATGTCCTCACAAGCAGCAAATGGTGCTTTCGCGCGGCATGATAGGAAGTACCGGCGAAGATTGCACGCCCAAAGTAGCTTGTCCCTTCCATAAGAAAACATTCTCGTTACTGAACGGAGAATGTTTATCGGGTGATGAATTTCAAATTAAAACCTATCCGGTAAAAGTGGTTGATAACAAAGTTTACGTAGGTATTGCCTAAGATTGATTCCGGGCGAAATTGATGAGGGCTTCTTCGCTAACAATGCGAATATGTTTTCCGGATAAGCTAATCAATTTATCGTTTACCAGTTCGTTGATCATTCGGAATACGGTTTCATAAGTTGCACCGGCATAGGAGGCGAGGTCTTGTCTGCTCAGATCAATATTGATAAAACCATCTTTAGTCGTTCCAAATTGATTTTTTAGCGCCAGTAATGCTTCAGCTACCCGTCTTTTTACAGGCATATGTGCCAGGTTGCGCATCCTTTTTTCCGATTCACGCAGTTCATCTGCAAAAAACATCAGTAACTGGTAGGTAAAATCAGTATTTACCTTCAAAGTGGCTTCAAAAAACTCCATATCAAAATAACAGATCACACTTGGCTCGATAGCTGCTGCTGATATCGGATAGGTATTATTTTTACCCAAAGCCCTATGGCCAAAAACGGCGCCTTCTCTCGCAAATCGTATAATCAATTCTTTTTCTTCATCCCATTTCTTATAAACCTTAACACTTCCGGAGAAAACAAAGTAAATTCCGGTCACCGGGTCGCCTTCTTTAAAGATTATTTCGCCTTTTTTAACCTTGAAATTTTTTTTGTGTGCGGCAATAGCAGGTTTCCATTCGTTTAGACAGTTTTTACATAAAAAACAACTTTCAGAGTCGCAAATTGATTGCTTTTTCTTCATTTTATAGTAGTATTTGTTCGTATTTGTAATTAATTACAATATTAATTAAACAAATTATAGTTTTTTAGCTTTTTATTGTAAAAATCCGGTGATTTTTATTGCATTTTTAATAAAAAATTGATTTGATTTTGATTTTTATGACGTTTAAGACATTAAATTAGGTTTACTTGTTGATTTTTTTTTAAATATTTCTCAAATTTTCCTCTATTAATTTTAACAAAATCGTATTATGTTAAAAATGACCCAGTGTATTTTTTACATTTTCATAAAAAATAAACTTTTTTATGATTTATATCATAAAAATAACCCAAAAAGCAAATGATCGTTGTTTGGAAGGGCTGTTTTTAATATATTTATAACAAAATAGAACGTAAATTTTGAAGATTAAAGAAAAATTATGCCTATGAGAGAAAAAGACTAAGATAAAAACCATAAAAAAGCCCTGCCGGGAGGTCGCATTCCCAGACAGGGTAAATAGTTTTCATTGCTTTAACAAATAAAAAACCAATTCAAATGTATAAAAATGTAAGTCATTATTACCTAATTTTTGCCATATTTTTAATTTCAGGCTTTTTCAAGTCGACAAACGCCCAGGCGCAATATAGTTTAACCGGTCAACTGCGGGTCCGTGCTGAGGATCGTGACGGATACGGTAATCTAGTCTTATCGGGAGCAAAAAATGCTAATTTCATTTCTCAGAGAACCCGTTTAAATTTTGGCTATAAATGGGACCTTTTAACTTTCGGTGTTAGTGTTCAGGATATACGAGTATGGGGAGCAGATGCTTCTACAATATCGCCAGCAGATGGTAGCCGTTTGGGGCTTCACGAAGGCTGGGCAGAATTAATGCTTGCCAACAAAGCTGATACCAATATTAAATTCAGATTATTTGATCAGCTTTCTTTAAAGGTCGGACGTCAGGAATTGATCTATGATGACTCCCGCCTTATAGGAAATATAGACTGGTTGCAACAAGCCCGTACGTTTGACATGGCTTTATTAAAAGTAATGCACCACGGCTGGCAGGTTGATTTGGGTTATGCCTTTAATCAGAATACAGACGCCGCTGGCGTTACCAACAGTAATTATATACCAGGTAATTTACCCGGATATGTAAAAAACAGCCTGGGTACCCTGGTACCTGTTCCTGCAGGGCTTGTTCCATTAGCTGCAGGCGGTAGTGCCGCAAATAATAGTTCAAAAACGGGCACACCTATTTATAGTAACCCGCCCAGCACTAACGGAGCAACTCAGGATTATAAATCCTTTGCTAGTTTGTATATCAGCAAAAAGTTTGATCAAACTAAAGTTTCCGCATTGTTTTTTAATGACAACTTCGGAAAGTACAAACTTGATTCAGTTGGAAGTGCAGCCACCGGTTATGTTTATGGAAGGCGTTTTGTGCCCTCTGGTCCAAGCGACACTTATGATTACTCAACCAACAGGCGTTATACCTATGGGGTAATGGTTAGTCCTGTTTTCGGCAATGCCTCTGACTTTGGCAAAATTGCTATACAGGCTGCTTATTACCGTCAATCTGGTAAAGACAGGGATAGTAAAAGCATGAGTGCCTATCATTATACCATTGCTGCTACTTACCAAAAAGACCATTTTAGCGTTACACCGGGATACGATGTGCTTTCCGGCACTAAGACCTCAGATATTGCTCTGGGCAAGGACAATTCTTTTGATCCTTTATATGGTACTCCGCATAAGTTTTGGGGTTACATGGATTATTTCTACGCAGGCACAGGATCGCCTAAAGGTGGCTTGAGCAACCCTTACGTAAAATTCAAATATACGGCTAATGTGTTCTCGGCCGGACTTGATCTCCATTCATTTTCCTTGAATCAGGATATGAAAAAAGCTGATGGTACGCTGGTTGGAAGAAATCTTGGTAAAGAGGCCGACCTGCAGCTAAGTTATAATATGAACAAGTTTACGAATATCGAATTGGGTTACTCGCTGATGAAGGCGACAAATAATATGCCTTTTGCAAAAGCACAGGCAGTAAATGATGCCGTAGCCGCAACTTTTGATAAAACGGCTCAATGGGCTTATGTCATGATCAAATTTACACCTGATTTTTTGTATAGTAAACCTGTAGCTATTAAGCAATAATCTATTGAGTCAAACCAACTTAATTATTACTCTGATGAAAAAAAACATACATAGCTATACAAAATTCATTTCACTATGGAGCTTGCTCCTCTTGATCCTTGTTTCAAATGCTCACGCTAATCCGCCAAAAAAAGTAATTAAACTGGGGTTTATTCCCTTAACTGACTGTGCGCCATTAGTCATTGCAAAGGAAATGGGCTTTTTCGCGAAATATGGTGTTGACGTGCAACTATCTAAAGAAGCTTCATGGGCAGTTGTCCGCGATAAGATTTTAAATGGTGAGCTGGATGGATCGCATTGCTTGTTTTCGATGCCATTTTCAGTTTACACAGGCATTGGTGGAAAAGCCGGTTCTGAAATGAAAATCGCTATGATTTTAAATAACAACGGGCAAGCCATTACATTATCTAAAGATTTTTGCGGCTTAGTGGGTTTTAGGGACCTGAAAAAAGTAGCCGCAGCTGTTAAATCTGTCAAAGCCCGCAAAGATGTAACTTTTGCTATGACGTTTCCGGGTGGAACGCATGACATATGGTTAAGAAACTGGCTGGCAGCTTGTGGCGTAAATGCTAAATCCGTTGGAATTATAACTATTCCGCCCCCTCAAATGGTAGCCAATATGAAGGTTGACAATATGGAAGGATTTAGCGTTGGCGAACCGTGGAACGGTGTTGCAGCAAGTCAGGGAATTGGGTTTACGCAAATCTCCAGCCAGGATATCTGGAAAAATCACCCTGAAAAAGCACTGGTAGTTAATAAAGCTTTCTCCGAAACAGACAAAGATGACCTTAAGAATGTAATGAAAGCCCTTATAGAAGCCTGCAAATGGCTGGATGTGATGAGTAACCGCAAAAAAGCGGCTTTAATACTGAGCAAGCCAATCTATGTAAATGCCCCGGTGCAAGTTATAGAGGCCAGGTTAATGGGCTCTACCGAAATCGGTTGTGATCTTGGTGTGCAAAAATATAAAGACGATTACATGCTATTTTATAATAATGGGGTAGTGAACACGCCAAAAGTGTCATACGGAATATGGTTTATGGCCCAGTACATGCGTTTTGGCATGATCAGTACAGCGCCTAGTTACCAGGAAGTTGCACAGAAGCTAATTATGACCGATTTGTATAACGAAGTAGCCAAAAGCATGAATGTACCTATTCAGGAGGACATGAAGCCCTTCAAAACGAATCTGGAAACCATTGTTTTTGACCCAAAAAATCCGGCGCAATATATCGCGGGTGCAAAAAAATAGGGTTTGAAGGACAGATTTTGCCGGGTTGGTACGACCTGGCAAAATCTGCCTGATTAAAATAGAAGAAATATGAAACAGTTATTTTCAGTTAAATCAATAATGTCTGTAGTTTATTTCCTGGCGGGAATGGTGATTATGGGCGGTATCTGGACTTTAATAGCCAAGATCACTAAAAACGAAATCCCTAGCCCCATAGCTACATGGTCGGTTTTTAAAGATGTTATGCACCACCCCTTTCAAAATGACGCAGATCAAAAGGGCATCGGCACTAAATTACTGAGCTCACTTGCCAGGGTAGGTATTGGTTTTGGTTTAGGCAGCATAGTTGCTATTCCTTTAGGATTAATAATGGGAGGCAGCAAAATTGCCATGAAGATCATTAACCCCATGGTGCAAATTCTAAAGCCTGTTTCGCCATTAGCGTGGTTTCCTTTAGGATTAGCTATTTTCCAGGACTCGCCAAAGGCCAGCATCTTCATGATATTTATTTGTTCCCTATGGCCTACGTTAATAAATGCGGCATTTGGCGCCTCAAACGTCCCACAGGATCACAAAAATGTGAGTAAGGCTTTTGGGTTTTCAACCTGGAAGTATCTTACTAAGATATTATTGCCATTCAGTTTACCTCATATTATCACCGGTTTGCGTCTTTCAATAGGTATTGCGTGGATGGTGATCGTGGCCGGGGAAATGCTTTCAGGGGGGATAGGACTTGGAAATTTTGTGTGGGAGGAAGGATTTAACGGAGGAAGTATCGCTAAAATTTTAGTCGCCATAATTATCATAGGTATAGTTGGATCATTGCTTGACAGGTGTTTTACCTGGTTGCAGCAAAAATTCTCATATGCAGTATAGTATTATAATTAATCAATTCATTAAAGTATCAATATGAGTCAAGCACCGATCGTAGCAGCAGAAGAAAGTATAACTGAAATTGCTGACAAAATTCTGGAGCAAACGTACAACCCGCCGGTAAGCATTGAAATAAATAATGTTACCGTTAGCTTCAAGACTCCTAAAGGCTTATATACAGCCGTTAGGAATATTGACCTTACTGTCAGGAAAGGCGAAATAATTTCACTTATCGGTCATTCCGGTTGTGGTAAATCAACGCTGATGGGTACTATCAGCGGTATGGTTAAGCCGGCGAGCGGCGAAGTATTTGCAAATGGAGTAAAAGTGACATCTCCGGGACCCGACAGGGGTATTGTGTTTCAAAATTATTCGTTACTGCCCTGGCTTACTGTTTATAAAAATATTTATGTAGCGATAGATTCCGCACTAAAAGATATATCTGAGGTGGAAAAGGCCCGCCTGGCAGAAGCCAATCTGAAGATGGTAAATCTTTGGGATCATAAAGATAAGTTACCCGGACAGTTATCTGGCGGAATGAAACAACGTGTGGCGATTGCACGCGCTTTTTCCATCAATCCTCAAATATTGTTGCTTGACGAACCTTTCGGTGCACTGGATGCCCTTACTAAAAGTGCCATGCACATTGAATTATTGAAGCTGTGGAATCTGGATAACCGCGAAAAAACCATAGTAATGGTAACCCATGATATTGAGGAGGCTATTTTTCTATCGGATAAGGTGGTTGTTATGAATAATGGCCCCGAAGCCACTATAAAAGAAATTGTTGATGTGCCTTTGAAGAGGCCGCGCAATAAAAAAGATATCGTGCATGATCCTAAGTACATGGAAATTCATGACCGGTTATTGAATTTACTGATACATAGATTTTCAATTGATGATGAAGAATAATTTAAATATAAAAACTGATAGTATGAATACAAAGACAAAACAATTAGATAAACTGAAAATATTTAGCCTGAAAGGCGTGCAAATGCGCACGTTTCATATCACCTGGCTCATGTTTTTTGTGTGCTTCTTTGGCTGGTTTGGTTTGGCTCCATTAATGCCTACCATCCGCGCAGAATTGCACCTTACAAAAGGGCAGGTTGGTAATATTATCATTGCTTCGGTTACAGCTACTATTATTGCCCGCCTTATTATCGGCAAGCTTTGCGATACCTGGGGGCCGCGCAAAACTGCTGTAAGGCTTTTGCTTGTGGGCTCTTTACCTGTATTTCTTGTCGGATTGGCACATAGCTATGAAACATTTCTATTATTCCGTTTGGCTATAGGCATAATCGGTGCTTCGTTTGTGATCACTCAGTTCCATACCTCAATGATGTTCGCCCCTAAAATAAAAGGAACAGCTAATGCAGTTACAGGTGGCTGGGGAAACCTGGGTGGCGGTGTAACCAATATGGTAATGCCTTTAATATTTGCAGCCATCGTTGGTTTCGGTTACACAAAAGCAGAAGCATGGCGCTACGCGATGATAGTCCCGGGAACCATGATGCTCATTATTGCATGGGTATACTACAAATACACGAAGGATACCCCTAACGGTAACTATGACGAGATCGGCTATAAAAAAGGTAAATCATCAAAGACGGATTATTCCGTTTTGGCCGACTGGCGCATATGGGCATTAACTATGGCTTATGCGATGTGCTTTGGTATGGAGATCACCTTTGATAACGTGGCTTCACTGCACTTTGTTGATTCGTTTCACCTTTCTCAAAGCAGTGCAGGTTTCTGGGCAGGGGTATTCGGCTTTATGAACCTGTTTGCAAGAGCATTAGGCGGTATTGTATCTGATAAAGTAGGCGCAAAATTCGGTATGCGTGGCAAGGGGCTATTGCTTGCAGGAGTACTATTACTTGAAGGTGCCGGCTTGATATTATTTGCACAGGCAGGATCTTTAGCAATGGCGATCATTTCGATGTTAACTTTCGCACTTTTCCTCAAAATGTCAAATGGGGCTACTTATGGTATCGTACCTTTTGTAAATACAAAAAATGTTGGATTGGTTAGTGGCATAGTAGGTGCCGGTGGTAACCTGGGCGGAATGCTATTCGGGTTCCTGTTCAAATCATCTACTATTACTTACGTACAGGCATTCAGTTATATCGGTTACGCAGTGATAGCGGTAGCTGTAATTGTTATGATCACCCGCTTTGCTAAATCGGGTAAAACTGAAGAAAGCTTCCAGGCTGAGGGCGTGGTAAGCGGTGAAGTGGCAATGAGGTAAAAATAAAATCTGATGGCTCTGAAAAGGCAACATAATAATGGTTTGACGAGCACCTGCTGCTATTGCGGGGTAGGCTGTGGCGTGGTGATCAATAAGGATAAAAATGATACCATCACGCTTGAAGGCGATAAAGACCACCCCGTAAATAAGGGTATGCTTTGCAGTAAGGGTATGAACCTGCATTATACCGTCAATGATAAAAGCGACAGGCTGCTGTACCCTCAAATGCGTTACAACAAAAACATGCCCATGCAAAGGGTGAGCTGGGATGACGCATTGGACAGGACGGCAGCTGTTTTTAAAACTTTTATAGATAAATATGGCCCGGATTCAGTAGCGTTTTATGCGTCGGGCCAATGCCTGACCGAAGAGTATTATGTAGTCAATAAACTGATAAAAGGGTTTATAGGCAGTAATAATCTGGATACCAATTCGCGCCTGTGCATGAGCAGCGCCGTAGCTGCCTATAAGATAGCTTTAGGCGAAGACGTGGTACCGGTTTGCTATGACGATATAGAGTTATCCGATTGCATGCTTATCGAAGGCGGTAACCCTGCGTGGTGCCACCCGATATTATGGCGCAGGGTGGAAGCACACAAGGCTGCTAATCCTAATGTGAAGATCATTGTTGTTGACCCCAGAGTTACCGATACCTGTTCTATTGCCGATTTGCATTTGCAGATCAACCCGGGTACCGATATTACCCTGAATCATGCGATTGGTAGACTATTGATAGAGAATGGTGATATTGATATTGATTTTATCAATAATCATGCTGAGGGATTTGAGGAGTACAGTAAACTTGTATTTAAGAAAAGTTTGATTGAAGCTGCAAGAATATGCGGATTGAGCGAAAGCGATATCCGCCTTGCGGCTCAATATATCGGCGAAGCTAAAGGGTTTATCTCTATGTGGACCATGGGGCTAAACCAAAGTGCTATCGGCGTAAATAAAAATCTGAGCCTGCTCAATTTAAACCTGATAACGGGTCATATAGGCAAACCCGGTTCGGGTCCACTATCGCTTACAGGACAGCCGAATGCGATGGGCGGCAGGGAGGTGGGTGGTTTATCCAATTTACTTCCGGCTCACCGTGACCTGAACAACCCCTTGCATCGCGAAGAGGTACAAAAGTTTTGGGGCGGAACTTTAATTAATCCTCAACCAGGATTAACGGCTACCGAAATGTTTGAGGCATTAAATGATGGCCGTTTAAAGGCTATCTGGATTATGTGCACTAACCCGCTGACCAGTTTGCCCAACGTGCGCTTAGCCGAAGAGGCTTTGAAAAAGGCCAAATTTGTGGTTGTGCAGGAGGTCAGCAATAAGCCAGAGACATTAGCTTATGCCGATGTGATATTACCTGCCGCTGCCTGGGCAGAAAAAGAGGGCACAATGACCAACTCGGAACGGCGTATCAGTTATCTGAATAAACTGATTGAACCGCCGGGAGAGGCTTTGCCCGATTCTGAAATTATTTGCCGGTTTGCCCGCAAGATGGGTTATAAAGGCTTCGATTTTGAAAATAGTGCTGCTATTTATGCAGAACATGTTAAGCTCACCGCCAGGACGAACATCGATGTAACCGGACTGAACTATGAAATATTAAAAGAGAAAAAAACGGTACAATGGCCCTATAAAAAGAAAAATCAGGCCAAAGGAACATCTCGGTTATTCACAGATCATAATTTTTATACCCCATCAAAGAACGCTGTGATCAGCGCAGTTCCGGATGCATTGACCAGTGAACGACCCGATGCTGATTTTCCTTTTATTTTGACCACAGGCCGTGTCCGCGACCAGTGGCATACCATGAGTAAAACTGGTAAAGTAAACAAGCTTAACCAGCACTATAAGCAAGCCTTTATTGAAATTCACCCGGATGATGCTGAGACGCTTGGATTAAATGAAGACGACATAGCTGTTATCCAGTCGCGAAGGGGAGAAGTGCAGGTACAGGCAAAACTAACCACCCAAATAAAACGGGGCGTGGTGTTTTTGCCAATGCATTGGGGCAAAATACTTAATAGTGACCTTAACCGGGCCAATAATATTACAAGCGATCTGATCGACCCCATATCGAAAGAGCCTGATTTTAAATATTGTGCGGTAAGTGTCCAAAAATATCACAAGCCTTTTCAGCGTATTGTGGTAATTGGTGCAGGAGCCGGCTCTTACGGCTTTGTAAAGTCGTACCGCGAACTCAACCAGGATGACGAGATTACCATCTTCAGTAAAGAAAATTATCCTTTTTATAACCGGGTAATGCTACCAGACTACATTAGCGGCGAGCAGCAATGGGAGCAACTGGTAAAGATGAAGGACTCGGAAGAGCCCAATTACAAGATCCGGCTGTTGCGTGGAGTGAGTATCGAGAAAATAGACCGGGCAAACAAGTTCGTTCTTGACTCGAGAGGAATAAAAACGCCTTATGACGTACTGATTGTAGCCACAGGCAGCCGGGCGGCAGTGCCTAAAAACGTACCATCATTGCCGGGCATATTTACCATGCGCAACCGGAACGATGCAGACAGCTTCAAAAAACACGTTCCTCAAAATGGGCATGTGGTTATAGTGGGTGGTGGCCTTCTGGGGCTGGAAATGGCAGCTTCACTACGCGAAATCGGAACTAAAGTCACTATTATACATCGTACCTCATTGTTCTTAAATCGTCAGCTTGATGCCCTGGGAAGCCAGTTATTGCAAGAAGAAATGGCTGACCAGGGATGTGATATTTATTTTGACGATGAAGTGCAGTTGTTTTATGGCCGGTCGAAGCTAACAGGTATTGGTCTGAAGAGCGGTCGTAAAATTAATTGTGATGCGATGATATTGGCCATCGGTACCACGCCAAATCTTGAAATTGTGAGGGATTGCGGCCTGGAATGTAAAAGGGGAGTTATAGTAAATGAACGTTTGCAAACCAACGATCCTGATATATTTGCAATCGGAGAAATTGCTGAGTTCGAGGGTACACTATATGGTATTACAGCAGCTGCCGAACAACAGGCGGAGGTTGTGGCCAAATTTATGAACGGGGATATTGCAAGTTATTACAAAGGCAGCTTGTTTATGAATATCATCAAAATTCATGGATTTGATTTGTGCAGTATAGGATTGCCTGAGTGCCCGGATGATAAGGGTTATGAAGAGATCGTATTTATAGATAAAGCTAAGCGATATTATAAAAAATGTATCATCCACAATGACAGGCTGGTTGGCACCATACTCATCGGTGATAAAAGCGAGTTTCAGGAGTTTAGAGAACTCATTGCCAATAAAACAGAGTTGAGCGAGAAGCGCTTGCAACTATTACGAAGCGGCAATAAAGCCGACCCGGTACTGGGTAAGCTGGTTTGCAGCTGCAATAATGTTGGCAGCGAAAACATCCTTAGTAAAATAGCTTCAGGATGTGATAATATGAAGGATTTGTGTGCCGCTACAGGAGCGGGTACAGGATGCGGATCGTGCAGGCCGGAAGTGAAGCGGCTATTGGAAGAAAGTTTGAAAGCTGATGTTTTTGTAAAATAAACGGAAGATGGAAGAGCAGGCGACATATTGTATCAAAGTGAATTTACCCGGCGGAGTAGTATCCGCAGGTGATATGTATGAGATATTGCTGATTGCCGAAAATGCGGGTGTCGAAGCCATAAGTATCGGCAACAGGCAGCAATTATATTTCAATATAGCCGCAGATCGCCTGGAGGACCTGGAATCTGAAATGTTTAAGGCGGAGATCAGTTATGAAATAAATGACGATCATTTCCCAAACATCATTAGTTCGTACGTTACCGATAATATATTTAACACAGAGAGCTGGCTGAAAGAAGGAGTATATAAAGACATATTTGATCTGTTTGATTTTCAACCGACGCTCAAAATTAACCTGGTAGACAGGCATCAAACATTTGTGCCGTTTTTTAGCGGGAATTTCAATTTTATAGCTTCCGATATCAGCAACTACTGGTATCTGTATATCCGTTTTCCAAAAACAAGCGAGTTGTATTGCTGGCCATGGCTGGTGTATTCGGATGATATCCCGGTAATCAGCAAGGTAGCTGAAGATGTGATTATGAGGCGTAAACAGGTATATTATGATCAGTCTGGGATAGACCACAAGGCATTTTACAAGTTGGTTACCGTGGGTAAAAATTTCGTAAGTCATGCGATTACAGATACATTAAAGCTGCCTGATTTTTATTTGCCGTATTATGAGGGGATCAATAAATATGCGAATGGTAAATACTGGCTCGGTGTTTACAGGAGAAATGAATGGTTCCCGGTAGAGTTTTTGAAGGACATATGCCTTTTATGCCTCAAATCCAGAATCGGGCAGTTGTATACCACGCCATGGAAATCATTATTAATAAAAGGAATAAGTGAGCCCGACCGTAATGAATGGGGCGATATATTAAATAAATACCGGGTAAATGTGAGGCATGCGTCCAATGAATTGAACTGGCAACTGGAAAACCTGAGTGACGAAGCCCTTGACTTGAAAAAGCAATTGGTCCGCGAATTTGAGGAGCATGACCTACGGACCTATAGACTATCATTTGCTATAAAACTGCAACCAAAAACGGGTCTTCTGGGCTCAGTAATTATAAAAAAACGCGAAGCAGGCGTATTTGATATTCTTCATACCCGTGACTTTAACCCAAATTCAAAAGACTTTGTTGTTTATAAGACTGAGATTGCAGGAAATAAATTGGCTAAGCAGTTAATCAAATTGTGCAATCACTATTATAATTTGCTGGTTGACAATAGTGTTTCATTAACTCTTCCTCATGATGATGATGCCGGTGAGGCAGAAAAGCAGGAACAAATAGAAATAGTTTATCAATGCAAAAACTGTCTGAGCATTTATGATAAAGCATACGGTGATCTGGCAAATGGAATTGAGGTAAATACGGAGTTCGAGACTTTAGAACATTATGTATGCCCCGTTTGCGATTCCTCTAAAGAAGATTTCATTCCTGTTGAGAAGAAGGCTGTTTTACATTGACCTGTCTAACTAATAAACAAATATTTCATCAACTAAAAGCATAGCCTTAGACCCGGCACCATACTCACCGTCAGGAATGGTCCCTTTGTTTATCCCAACAATCTTTATGTACCTGGCCTGGGTATCTTTTAACTCAGTTTTTATTGTATTGATACCATTTATAATGAAATCTTTTTGGCTGTATACCTGGGTATAATTAGCACCATCAGATGATACCCAAAAGCTCAACTCAGTTGGTTCCCACATCCGTTGCCAGTGATATTTTAGAATGTTAGCGCCTATTGAGTTAATTTTCTGAATTCTACCCAAATCAATAATTGCTTCCAGGTTTACACCACTGAAGCCAAACCACTGCCCGTCATTATATAAATTACTGCCCTCTATGCCATTTACCAATGCAGATGGATCACCTGGGTTATAATTTTCCGCAGGCTGAAAAGTGAGTGTTACAGGTTTGCCTACAGCCTTATGAAATGAAACCTTCTTTTGAAACGTACGCCCTTGCTGTTTGTCATTTTTAAAAACAGCAGCTTTTACAGTTTCACTCTCATCAAAAGATAGTGCTTCATGGTAAAGCGGAGTGTGTGGTCCCGGTGCAGTTCCGTTGGTTGTATAGTGAATAATACCATCGGGCAAGGTAGAATTTAAACTGATCAATGTTTTGCCGTTCGGGTTTTTGCCGATGGTGTAAGTAATCTCATCAAACACATTTGCTGCATGTATATCTAGTTTTTTAAGCAAAGGATACTGCTGTCTTAATCTATTCAGAAAATCCAGGTAATTCCGATCGTCTTCAGATGACCAGGCTGTTTCGGAAAGAGCCAGCATCCGGGGGAACATCGCATATTCTGCTTTTTGTTTACTGTCCAGGTATTCACTCCATACATTAGCCTGAATACCAAGAATATATTTTGATTGAGCAGAGTCCAGTTCTGAAGGTAGCGGTTCATAATTGTAGATCTTTTTCAGTGGTAAGTATCCACCCGCTGCAAGTTGCTCGCCAGGATAAAGCGATTGGTAATAATCAAGATAAACATATTTTTCCGGGGTCATCACTGCCTGATGCTGTTGCTTAGCAGCCGAAATGCCACCTTTTTCACCTGTCCAGCTCATCACAGTAGCACCCGGACTTAAGCCTCCCTCCAGTATTTCATCCCACCCAATGACTTGCCGGCCTTTGCTGTTCAAGTACCTTTCAATGCGTTTTATAAAATAGCTTTGAAGTTCACTCTCATCTGTGAGGTTCTCATCGCTCATACGCTTTTGACATTTCGGGCAGCTGTGCCAACGTTGCTTAGGACACTCGTCGCCACCGATATGGATGTATTTTGAGGGGAATAGAGCTAAAATCTCGTCCAATACGTCTTGTAAAAAAACAAATGTCGCATTATTGCCTGCACAGTATACATCGCCAAAAACGCCCCAATAAGTAGCAGTTTGATATGGCCCCCCGGTACACCCCAGGTTCGGGTACGCAGTTAATGCGGCCGTAGCATGCCCCGGCATTTCTATTTCCGGAATAATAGTAATGTGCCTTTCAGTAGCATATTTAACAACCTGCTTTACTTCATCCTGTGTGTAATAGCCGCCATATCGTTTGCCATCAAAAACATGCGGAGTTTCTTTTTTATGTCCTATCAGCGTTTCATTTCTGTAAGCTGCAACGGTTTGGAGTCTTGCGTATCTTTTAATTTCAATACGCCAGCCCTGGTCATCTGTCAAATGCCAGTGAAAGGTATTGATCTTGTATAGAGCGAGCACGTCTATCCATTTTTTAATCTGGTCTGCTGTGAAAAAATGCCGGCTCACATCCAAATGCATGCCCCTGTAAGCAAAACGAGGGTGATCTTCAATTATACATCCGGGAATAGTATGATTTATTGACCGACTGGTTAATTGAATTAGTGACTGCAAACCATAAAATACCCCTGCTGCGTCATGCCCGGTTATAGATATGTGCTTATTGTCTATCACTAGTAAATAGCCCTCAGTATCAGATACACTATTTGAGTCAAGTGCCAATCGGATATAATTTGAAAATGCTTTGTGCGCAATAGCAGGAGAGAGGCCTGTTATTAAATGCAGTGAGCTTTGAAAGATTTGTGCGTCACGTTTTTCTTCGTTATCTGATAAAAGCAGAACAGTTTTTTTGTTGAAATGAAAAGTACTTCCAGTCGGTGTGGCTTTAAAAGGTTTGGGAATAATATCCAAATCACTTTTGCGAGCGATGTTACTTTGCGCCGCTGATATAAAATGTATCGAAAATATCAATATTAAACCGAATAGGAACCTTTTAATTTGCATAGGTATGAGAGTAGCTTTTGGAGCATAAATAAAATTAAAAAATTCAGGAGGAACATTTGCTCCCCCTGAAAATCAAATCAACTATAGAACTGCATGAAAGCCATTGTTATTTGTCCCACCAGATGTGGGTGGTTAGTAAATCCGGGCCCTGTCTTGTGACAGCCGCATTATAATTTGTTTTATTAGTAGATATTTCAGACAAAGGATACATCACTCTGCGCGGAATCGTTCCGTTTGAATTGTTGCCCTGGTAATTAACTGGTGTTAAAACAGGGTACCCCGTGCGGCGCCAGTTCGAGAAAGACTCATATTCATCATATATCAGTGAGGCCCAGAATTGCGTATGGATCTGCTGCATCTGCTGATCGTCTGTGCCGCCGGTATATGGATGGGCTGCCAGGTAAGCGCTGATTCTTGCATCAGATATTACACCTGCAGAACCAAAAAGCGCCCATTGGTGCATAGCACCCCTCACACCTGCGTTGTAATAAGATGCTGCCGTTCCGCCTCCGGTATTCCAGCCTCTAAGTGTTGCTTCAGCTAATAAGAAATTAGTTTCGGCATTAGTTAACACCATTACAGGCGCAGTATATTGCAGTATGGTTGCCGGATTTGGCTCAGAGTACGACTGAAAATTAACCGGTTGTGATGTTAAACCATTTGCCATCCCTTTTTGGTTTGCAGCAGTAGTGTCGGGTACAGGATTATTAGGGTCTGAATAGTCCCATACAACGGCTATTACACTCAGGCGGGGATCGTTATTGCTTTTTAGATAATTGACATAGGTGTCGCTATACTTATCGCCTTCAATCAGATTAAGACCATGGGCGGTAGTCGAATAATCATTATTGATCAGATCGACTGCAACAGGATTGCGATTAATATCAACTGAACCGGACTGATACTTCATTACAGCTATATCGGCATCGTTTATTATTACTCCGCCTGCTATGGCTTTTTGCACCCAGGTTTGCGCCGTAGTTGGGTCAACTTTTGTCAAGCGCATTCCTAAGCGAAGCATTAGGGAGTAGGCGAACTTTTTCCAGTTGGTAATATTACCGCCATACAAAAGATCAGCGCTGCCAAATGTAGCTTTGCTGGCATCAAATGCCTGCGTTGCCTGATCCAGCTCTTTGAGCATATCGGCATATATAGCCGACTGAGCATCATAAACAGGGAAAAAAGTATTGCTGGTATACCCCTGGGCAGCCTGGGTGTAAGGCAGATCGCCAAACATATCAGTCATTCGGTGCATTACATAAACACGCCATATACGGGCCTGAGATAGCTTATTCACATCTGAGGCAGCGTGGCTGTAACGGATCACATCGCTGATTTCGCTAACCGTATTCTGATAATAGGTATTCAACGCAGTGCCGGCTTCGTTATTAACAAGGTATTTATCACCAAAGCCCGATGTAAGCTTGTAGTTTGCAAAATGCTGAATAAAACCTGCCACATTTGATATTTGTGAAGCATAATAACCAGCGTTAAATGCATCTAACTCAGCTTTCGAAAACAGGTAAGGCACGGTCGGTGATGATATAGCATTGGGGTCGGTATTTATCGCCGCAAAGTCTTTTTTGCATGCCGGCGTCATAACGGTAATTATCGACATGAGGCATACACCAAAACATATATTTTTCATTTTCATCTTCGAAGGATTAAAATTTAACCATTAAGTTTAAACCGTAGCTGCGTGTACGCGGTACGCCAAACATTTCCAAACCTTGTTCGTTCCCTGCGGTAAATGTCGATTCGGGGTCGATATTTGGAGCTTTTTTGTACAGTATCAGGAGGTTACGCGCGACAAACGAAAGGTTCATCGACTGGATGTGGATAGATCCTATACTTTTTGCAGGAATGTTATACCCGAAAATCACCTGTCTTAGCTTAATAAAGCTGCCATCGTAAACGAAAAAGCTGGATATGTTTTTACGGTTATCGTAAAAGGTGGCGATATTAGTTACGGGAACAGTATAGTTGAAAGTCTGGCCGTTATCATCCACACCGCTTACTGGTAATCCGCTGTCTCTGCCAGGAAGGGTACTTTTTGCCAATCCAAACCGGTCGCCATAAAGGTTGGTACCTGAGTATATTTTGTTGCCATATTTCCCGTCGATCAGGAAACTGAAATTGAAACGGTGGAAATTAAAACTGTTGGTGATACTCATGGCAGATGGGGCAACCGCCGTACCTATATCGACCTGGTTACCTTGCTCTTCATTGCCATTTGCGGCGTAGACTGTGCGCCCCTGGGCATCTTTTTTAAGTAGATAGGCCTGTATCTGGCCGTATGGTTTCCCTACTTCGGCATAAATCGATACATAGCTATTAACTGATGTTCCTAAAAAGAAGCTATTTTGCCCGGCAGCAAGCTGCTCAACAGTATTTTTGTTATAAGAATATGTGTAGGTTACGTCCCATGTAAAGTGATTGGCTTTTACCGGTCGGCCGGTTAACAATAGTTCAACACCTTTATTGCTGATTTTACCTATGTTTAGATAGGCTGAATTAAAACCTGATAACGGATCAACGTTGGCCGGAACAATATCATTAATGGTGGTACGATTATATAAAGCCAGGTCGAGTCCTAAACGGTTATTTAAAAACTTCATTTCGGCACCCGCTTCAAATGTTTGCGAGGTGTAGGGTTTTAATTTGCTATTTGGAATAACCAGGTTACCATTCGCATCGCGGGTGATCTCTTGCAGCGGCACACTGCTGCCTGCCACCTGGCTGTAAGTCAGATTGATCCCATACGGATTAGGCGCCCCACCACCTACTTGTGCCCATGAACCCCTTAATTTTGCATAGTTGATCCAAGAAGGTAGTTTAACAGCCTCTGAAACTATAAAGCTGCCGCTTACCGATGGGTAGAAGATATGATCAGCATCAAGGCTAAGAGTGGAGAACCAGTCATTTCGGCCCGTAACGCTTAAATAGACGATGCTCTTGTAATCAAAATCGGCAGAAGCAAAAACTGAGTTTACAGCTGTCTTAGAATATTTTGGCAGCGTAACTATTGAATTTACATTTGATAAGCTATAAAAGAAGGGGATGCTAAAATTACTTGCATCAACTTCCAGTCCATTAAGTGTATGTTTTTGCTCATTACCACCTGCCAAAACATTTACATTGAAGTCCTTTAAAAACTTTGTATTATAGTTTAATGTAAGTTCGGTATTTATTTCAGACGTATTGTAGTTGACCACATTCATTACGCCCTGCGGTGCGTATGCTGTACCATTAGGTGTGATCCCTGTATTTTGATACGCCAGATAGTCATCACTTACGCGACCTTTGATAAATAAATTATCCAGCAGATTATACTTAACACTTGCATAGCCAATAAAACGGTTTTTGGTATCTTTTTGTTGGAAACGGTTGACTACAAAGTATGGGTTTGTAGCAAAGCCTGATGAATTCCATAAAGTTTCGTTACCGCTTGAATCGTAACCGGGAGCCAGGTTCCTAAGATCAACCGAATTGGCTATCATGTAAGTGCCCCAGTTGGGGTTTCCTAGCGCATCGCCTAAACCCGGACGATTAAAGTTGTTTTCTACATTGTATTGCGCAACAGCTTCTATACTCAGGTTCTTACCCAATTTTGCATTCACATTCAGATTGGATATTTTTTTGTCCAGTGAGTTGTTGGGTACTATCCCCTTATTATTCAGATCAGAAGCTGAGAACCTGAAGTTGAGCGCGTCGGAGCCACCTGTAAAGGCAACAGTATTGGTAAATGTTTTTCCCGTATTATAAAAGTTTTTAATATTATTTTTTTGTGCGACATAAGGTCTGGACACGCCATCAAACTGAATGACACTCGATCCATCAAGCTTACCACCGTATGATAAACGTCCGTAAGAAATGGCGTCTTGCTGATTGGTCACAGGTATCCCGAACTTTCCTTCACCATACTGATATTGCCAGTCGGGAATTATTTCAGGTGTTTCGGCCGTAAATGTGGAGTTATATTCGACGCCAATGCCTTTTTGAGCAGCTCCTTTTTTAGTCGTGATCAGTATTACACCGTTTGATGCTCTTGATCCATATAATGCAGAAGCAGTACCGCCTTTCAGTACGCTGATCGACTCGATATCATCAGGGTTGATACCACTTATGCCGTCACCGTTATCTACGTTGAGGCTTGCTCCTCCACCATTGGTTGTATTTGGAGTAGAGGGGACGTTGTCAATGGGCATACCGTTTACCACATACAGCGGCTGGTTATTGCCGGCAATGCTGCCGCTACCTCTTATTACCACCCGGCTTGATCCACCCGGACCTGTTGCAAGGCTCGATACGTTTACGCCTGCTACTTTACCTTCAAGAGAGTTAGCGACGTTGACTTCCCTTGCTTGAACAAGTTCGTCGCCTTTAACTTCTGTTACCGAAAATCCCAGTGCTTTTCTTTCCTTTTTGATACCCAACGCAGTTACTACAACTTCGTTAAGAGCGCTGGAAGCGGATTTTAGTCTAACTGTTACAAAGGCATCGATATTGGTTACAAGTACTTCTTCCTTGTTATAACCAATAAAAGCTACAACAATGGTAAATGCATTGCCTTTGTATTTGTCTGGGATAGACAGCTTGAATGAACCGTTGTTGTCGGTAGTGGTACCGATACCCGGATCTCCTTTTAATGTTACCGATGCGCCTGGAACAGGGTTCGAATTATCGTCAAAATAAACTTTACCCTTCAGCTCACCAGCGATGTATTCTGTTGGCTTTACCCGTGTATTCTCTGCATCTGTTGCTTTGCTTTTAACCGGATTCTTTTCGAAAATGATAATCTTTTTATCAAATTGTTTAAAGTCCAGGTCAGTATCATCGAGAATTAACCTCAACGTTTTCTCAACTGTCCTGGTCTCGGTTTGCAGCGTGATGTTTTTGTATTGAATTATCTTTTCAGAAGGATAAGCCATCTGGAATCCTGATAGCTTTTCAATCTTTTTGAGGGTTTTCTTCAGCGTTTCATTTTTTGCACCGATTGTAATTGTTTCATCTTTAATGCTTTGTGAATTGCTTGTTTTTGCCAGCAGTAGCTGGGCAGTAATAAGCACGATGGTACAACAGCAAACACTTAATTTCATAAGAAATCGAAAACCGGTATGAGTGCATAATTGAGTGGCACAAAGCCGCCACTTTGCAAAAGCGGTAATTTTTTGCATTCTTTGTAATGTTTAAAAGTTTTCACTAAATTTTTTAACTACAAACTCCCATTGCTTCCCGGCGGGGAGTTTGTTTTTTAACGCCCCCTGCATGGCAGGAGGCGCAATTGCGATAAGCGCTATTTGGTCAGGTTAAATTTCTTCATACTCTTAGTTGGTTGTTAGGGTTGATCGTTTAGTTAATTACAGCCATTGCCGTCAATGGTAACTTTTTGTTCGTTCTCAAACTTATATGTTGTACTGCGCGCTGTGCACAATATTTCCAGAATATCTTTTAGTGATTCAGTGCCGTTAAATGAAGCAGTAATAGGGCAGTTTTCAAGCGCAGGATTTTTAAACTCTATGTCTACCTGGTAACGCTTGCTCAATGAAGCAGCTATCGACTTAAACGACACTCCGTCAAACACCATGTCACTACTTGCCCAGATAAGTGTTTTGGTAGCCTCAACTTTATTTTTCTGACCTGCTGTAGCTAGGTTATCATAAACAACCTGCTCATTTGGCGTGAGGATAACAGAGCTTTTATGATCGTTTTCAACTTTTACTCTTCCCCTGGTAACGGTAACTACCACCTTTTTTTGTGAGGGGTATGCTTCAATATCAAATGCAGTACCCAAAACGGTAGTTTTTATTTTACCTGTATGAATAATAAAGGGTTTGTTGTTGTCGTGATGAATATCAAAATAAGCCTCTCCGATCAATTCGACCTCGCGTATATTTCCCGAAAATGTAGAAGGATAATTAAGCTTGCTTCCATGGCGCAATACTACTTTACTGCCATCAGATAAGGTAATAAATTGGTTTTCAATGCTATTTGATGGGATGGCAAGCGCTATCCCGTTAGACACTGTTTTATTTTTATTTAATAAATAATATCCGCCGGCCAGTAAACAGAATCCTGTTAATATAGCAGCAACACGCATCATCCATTTCCGTGAATTTAATAAACGAACTTTAGCCCCTGTGCGCGATTTAAATTCACCGTACATATCATCAGCTAGCTGCTGCTGTCCGCTAGAGCGTACCAGGTTCTGAAACTGATGATCGTCAATCTGAATACTGTGATACCAATCGCTCAGTTCCTGCTCTTCGCCGGGTGTGCAAAGGCCATTGTGATATTGATCGAGTAAGTAACGTAGGCGTTGAGGTTCCATTTATTGCGTTTATAAATACATGACACTTAACCTCAACGTTACCGTTACTTTAACTTAACATTTTTTTATTTTTTATTAAGTTTTCGATCTTTTTGAAAAAATAGGGAGAGTTTGAGGCGGTTTGTTAACTTTTTTGGAGGTAATTGTACTGAGTATTAATTATTTTTATTAATATCGTTGACACAATGTGCTTTTTGTATGGAAATATAAAATGCATAAGTTCCTATAGGTTTACAATATTAATTTAAACTACTATTAACCCAGTTGATCAACATAACGACGCCGAATTAATTACGCTCTGGCAGGAGGGAAATGATTATGCTTTTGAGATCATTTATAAAAGATATGTAGTAAAATTATTGTCAATCGCTTCTAAAAAAATTGATGATCACGAAACTGCACGTGAATTTGTGCAGGATGTGTTTATTAGTTTATTTAAGCTTCGTAATACCTTAAATCCTCAAACTTCTGTTCTGGCTTATTTACATGTGGCATTAAAAAACCGCGTGCTGAATCATTATAGGCATCAAAATGTACATAAGCGGTACGAGCAATATGTAGCGCAACAAGAAGTGCATGTAGCAGATAGCGCAGTTTTGTATTTACAGAGCAAAGAGTTAGAGACACATCTGAACGAGGAGATCAGAAAGCTCCCTCAACAATGCCGGAGGGTGTTCCTGTTAAGCCGCGAAGAAGGGTTGCCACATAAGGAAATTGCAAGTCATCTTAATATATCCATAAATACTGTTGAACAGCATATGCGCAAGGCCCTGCGTATATTAAGAACATCTATGGGCAATTACCTTCATTTTGTTGTGTTCTTGCTTTATTTTAGCGGGAAATAAGTGTATTGTAGACTTAATTTACGCCATTAATCGACACATATTCATCCTTCGTCGATTATATTTTCGACGACAACTTATTCAAGCTACTTTTAAAGCACAGTGATTAAACTCCCAATTAATCATATGTGATAAGGTTTAGGTTTAAAGCCCCAAGCTGCAAGAGCGCGGGGCTTTATAATTTTACACCAAACCTTAAATTGGAAGGATTTATTCTTTTTCCTTGAGTGGTTTACGATGCCAGTAATTGGCGAGTAAGGATCCGGTGGTGTTCATCATGGGGCCAAATACGGCGGGAGCGAGACCGACAGTCGCAATTTTACCCATCGCTTTAGCTAAGCCAGATGCAAGTCCGGCATTTTGCATACCTACTTCTATAGCCATAGTACGGCAATCACGTTCGGACATTTTAAACAGTCGCCCTGACCAATATCCAAATGTGTACCCGAGTAAGTTATGGACAAGCACTAATAAAACCAGCATGCCGCCAATGTTCAACAGGCTATCCCTGCCCGCAGCAGTGATGATAACGATGATAAAGGCTATGCCGAACATCGACACCAGCGGCATCAGTTTTTCCAACCAAGAAGCACGTTTTAGTAAATACTTATTGAAAAGGATACCTGCACCAATTGGTATGATCACTATTTTAATAATATCCCACATCATCGCAAGCGCATCGATCTTAATAAATGCGCCACCAAGCAATTTCATCAATAAAGGCGTAATAAACGGCGCCAATGAAGTTGAAACAGCAGTTATGGTGATAGATAAGGCCAGGTTAGCTTTCGCCAGGTATGACATTACATTTGAAGCCATGCCATTTGGTGAACAGCCTACCAGGATTATTCCGGCAGCGATCTCAGGAGGGAAGTGACTTAATTTAGCCAATGTGAACCCGAGCAACGGCATAATGATAAAGTGGCTACCTACACCAATAAATACGCCTTTGGGCATTTTGATTACACCTGCAAAATCATTTAGACCCATAGAAGTACCCATGCCAAACATGATGATTTGCAGTAACGGTGTAATTAGTCCAGAGAGTTTAAATCCGTTTACCTGGACGAAATATTGCGGAAAATACAACGCCGTAGTTACTGCGGCAAAAATGATGAGCGTATACGTAAATCCTTTGAGTAACTCCGCGCCCCGGCATGCAATAGCAAGGATAACGAAGAATGCTATGATGAAATAGCCTGCGTGGGCAATGCCGTCCTGGAAAATGCACCACACCGCCAAAAGCAAACACACCGCAGCAATGCCGCCTAAAATTTTATAAATATTGGTGTTTTTCAATTGTTTAAATTTAGGTTGTTAATACTACCAGGTACGTTTTTCCATAAAGGAATCCAGTTGTGCCCTGGTCATTTTTCCTTTTTTGGGATTTTGTTCCAGCCATTTCAAAAAGGCTTCCCTGATCTTGGTGCTCCATTCGCTGTCAATCTCGCCGGTTGAAAATGTACCGGCTTTAAGCATAGCATGACTGAAATCATCGCGTAGCGCTACAAACTCTGAAATCGCAACTACTTTTTCGGCAAGATGTGCCGGAATAAATAGTACACCTTCTTTTTGCGCGATCACCAGGTCACCCGGTAATACGATGGCATGGCCGATGCGAATAGGTGTGTTAAGTCCCATCAGCACCATTTGTTCCAGGTAGGAGGGATCAAAGTCGCGCACAAAAGCATTAAATCCAGGAATAGCTCTTAAGCCTTGTAAGTCACGTGCCGAGCCTTCAAAGACGACGCCGTTGCCGGATTTGCTGAATATGGAATTACCCAGGTTATCACCTATTAAAGTACCACCCCGTATCTTTCCAAACCCATCGGCAACATAAACGTCACCTTTAACAAGCTGATCTATAGGCCACGAATTAGTATTCCCTTTTCGGCCTTCTTTAGCGCCTCTTTCCTTAATGCTCTTCTCCACATCCGGGCGACTTGGCATATACATGGCTGTTACCACGCGCCCAACAACCGGGATGGTATCGTTCACTAATTTCCAGCCACCTTCAAACTGGTTGAGATAGCCTTCATTTCGTAAAACTGTCCAGGCATCTTCTATACTGATATTTTTCGCCCTTTCAATCAAAGCATCCGGGATTTTGGGCCTTCCATCCGCAAAGCGTTCACCTTTCCATTCGGATGTATAAAATGTCAACTCATCCTTCGAAATGGCTTGCGCCTTGACCGTAAGCTGGCTGCCTATATTTACAATCAATGCTAAAAGCAGTAGTTTATAATATTTCATCGGGTTTAAATTTAGTGGGTTTCCCCTTTGGATGCTTCCTGTTTGTTTTGCTTTACTTTTCTGGGCGGATAAATAGGATTGGCTATGCCGTTCAGGTCGTATACTATTTTACCCGCACGAATAGTCATTTCGCATTCTAATTTTTTAGCAGTTTCTACCTTGAAGCCGGTATAATCATATAATCCGAATTTACCTTTGACCATATCCAGTATCGCTACATCAGCACCAGAACCCACAGACAAATTCCCCAGTTCTTCGTGCTTTATTTCTTTTGCAGGATTTGAGGTACTGGCTTCTATAACATCATACAAAGGCATGCCGATGGCCAGGAATTTATTCATGCATGTTAGCATATCTTTCATTGCATCGTTCATGCTGCCAGTGTGCAGATCTGTACTAATAGAGTTAGGGAAAAAGCCTTCTTTAACCGCCGGTATTGCCTGTGAATAAGCAAAGCTGATACCGCCGTAGCCCACATCAAAAAATATCCCGCGTTTTCTGGCTTCATTTACAAAGGGTTTTACCTTGTTGGTTTGCAGATCTACAATATATTCCCGGCTGCCCAATTGTCCGAAACAATGCGTGAAAATATCTCCGGGGCGCAGATGTTTTAGAAATAGCTCCTCAATTGGTAGCGGGGGATTACTTCCTCCAAAATCGATCATGGCAGGAAGTCCACCTGCCAATGTCCCGGCTTCAACAGCGCGGTCAGCAGGCGCCCAGTCGTGTCCTTCATAATGAGCTAACTTGATACCTACGATGATGTCTTTGTATCTTCTGGCAACTAACGCAGTCATCTTCGGATCCATGTCGTTCAGGTTCTGCTCATAACCTCCGCGCATGCCCTCACCAACAATATTCAAAAAGGCCAATATTCGCGTTTTTGAAACATCGATAGTTTGTGACTTGAAAGTTGGAAATGTTCTCCAGCCAGAGCTGCCGGCATCCACGACGGTTGTTACTCCGTTTCTGAACGTAAAACCATCAGGTGCTATGCCCAGATTGCCGTTTTCATACTGATGATCGGGCTCGGTGCCGTAAAAATCGTGCGTATGTATATCGATCAATCCTGGTACAACGTACATGCCTTTAGCATCTACTACTTGCGTGGCTTGTTTAGCGTCGATGTCTTTTGATACAAGGGCTATTTTACCATCGCTAATGGCAACATTTATCACTGCATCGATGTTGTTTTTAGGATCGATCACATGCCCGCCCTTTATCACAATGTCATACGACTGGGCAATAGACACCCGGCTAAATAGACAAAGTAGAAAGAGCATTAAGAAACAACGTTTTTGCATCTTTTAGCTAATAATTCAAAATGTTGGTTTATAATTGGCCCATTGGTAAGGCCGTAAATTTATACAGCTTGCTGTAATATGGATTTTACCCTTCCGGCTACAATATCCACCTGGTCTGGCCTTAAAAGCACCACACCGACGGTCAAATGGTCTTTTTCTCCATTAGCAACAATACTCGGTGTTCCGCTTTTTAAGGCAGCAACCACTTGCTCCGGCTTGATCTTGATCTTACTCTGATCCCAGGTTACTTTAAGACTTGGGAAAGCATTCGCTGGGCCAGGATCAACCACGGTTTCAGTTTTTACAGTCTGAACAGTTTCCAATTGTGTGCCGATATGTCTAGCGCGATCTAACCAATCCTGCCATTCTTTTTTATGATCTCTTTCCAAATAAGCTTTCAATGCTGCATACATGCCAAACATTTCCTCCTTGTTCACTTTCATTGGACGGCCAATTGGTGCTTCATTGGGGCTGTGGTTAAGCCGTGCAGCTGTGATCAAATCTTTACGACCAAAAAGCAAACCTGCGCTCTGTGGCCCCCGTATCATTTTTCCGCCTGAAAAAGTAACCAGGTCGAAACCTATTTTCTGATATTTAAACAGGTTTTCTACAGGTGGTACATCTGCAGCAGCATCCAGTAGAGTGGGGATGTTATGTTTTTTTGCTATCGCGACGAAATCCTCGTGTGTAACACTGTGTTTCCCGGCAGCGTTGAAGAATAAAGCCATTACAGTTCTTTCGTTGAAGGCTTTTTCCATTTCGTCGTTGCCTTCAACCTCAATGATCTTGGCACCAGTTGTAGTTACCGCCTGATCGAATAGGTATCTGTGCGTGTTCTGCATGATAACCTCTGGCCGTGGACCGGGCAGGTTAGGCAATTGTTTTATCTTTTCATTATCCGTTCCGGTAATAGCTGCTGCTGTGCTTAACAAAATAGCGCACGCTGCACCAGAAGTAACCATTGCTGATTCTACATGCAGCATTTCGGCAATTTTTGCACCTACTTTATCCTGCAGCTCGTACATGTTAGCAAAATCGTGCGAGGTGGAATTGATAGCCTCCAGCACTTCAGGGAGCATTAGTGAGCCTGATAAAAAAGTCATAGTCACGGATGCATTAATCACAGGCGTAACGCCAAGTTCTTTAAACAGATCACGTTCTTGTTTTTTTGGGGTAGTGGGAGTATCGGTAAGCCCCATAGCGGATGCCTTGCTTACCAAACCCGTTGATAATGGTAAAATAGTAAGGCCTTTTATTATGTCTCTGCGTTTCATTTTATCAGTCTATTAAATATAAGCCATACAATCCATTTCAACCAGTGAGTTACCCGGTACACCGCCTTTGGCTACAGCAACCGTGGTACGAACCGGAGGGTTTTTGCCGAAACGACCTTTGTAAACTTCGTTCATGCCTTGGTAATCAGCAATGTCATTCAGGAAAACAGTTACTTTAAGCACTTTCTCCATTGATGAGCCAGCCTTTATCAATTCTTTTTCAAGCTCCTTTAATACGATCTCAGTGTGCGCCTTTATTTCAAACGGTTCAACATGTGCGCCTTTTCCGGCAACAAAAACCAAGTTACCCAATTTGGTTGAGCCTGAAAATAACGGCACATCCTGCAACGTGGTTACATTGTTCACTACTTTTTCGTCAGCAGGCGCAGCCATCGCGTCTTTGCTTATTCCGAGAACTGATAAACCGGCAATTGAAGCCAGTATTTTTTTCAGAACAGATCTTCTTTTTTCCATGTTGTTTAAGTTTAGCGATCGTATATAAAGTGTTTGTTTAGTCTTGTTTAAAGGGTTGATTACTTTGAACTTGTCGCGGGATTCTTAGCATTTAAGGTAAGAATATATTTTATCATTTTGTTCGCATCTGCCTGGCTAATAGCAGGATGTGGTGCCATCGGAACGGGTCCCCATATACCTTTACCACCAGTGATTATTTTTTTCGTGAGCGTATCCAATGAATTTTGATTCTGCGGATATTTAGCGGCTATTAAAGTATAAGCGGGGCCAACCAATTTCTCTTCTATTTTATGACAAGCAAGACAATCAGACTTAGAAATGATTTCCTTTCCATCTGCAATTTCAGCATCAGTTGCAAATGGCGGGGGGGGAGCTTTGGTAACAGTAGTGGCCGGCTTTTTCTTCGCGACAACCTTTTTCTTCGCCTGTCCCGACGCCACACAAACCGGGAGGGTAAGTGCGATACATATAGCAGGCGTTATTAATTTTATGATTTTCATAGTGTCATTTACAATAGATAAAACCCTTAACTCAGGCTTTACCGTTACTTCACATGAAGTTTTTTATAAAGTTTATATGCTTATTTCTGTTTTTTAGTCATTACCCACTCACGCCCCGGTTCATCAACCCGGTAGGTCTCCAGGTTACCCACGTCCTGCAAGGTGGTATACATGGTTTTGCCATCAGGGCCACCGAAGCATATGTTAGTTGGTTTTTTACCAATAAGCTGTATTTCCTGCAAAATTTTTCCGTCTGGTGATACCTTGGCAATTGTACCCTTGCCGTAGCGGGCCTGGTATATGTTGCCTTTTACATCGCAACGCAGTCCGTCCATGCCAAAATCTGTGAATTCGATCACTAGCCTTTTGTTGCTGATGTCACCTTTCGGTGATAGGTCATAGGCCCATATTTTGCGTTTTTCATTTACATATAAAGTATGATTATCCGGACTGACATCTATCCCGTTAACCGTTGCCATAGAATCTAAGACAGTTGTTTTTCCATCGGTATCAATACGCCATATTTTGCCGGTACCAGCCTTCCAGTTTGGATCGCTGGCGTAAAGACGGTCCTTGTTATCTATAGCAATATCATTAGGCTGACTCATTCGTGGTTCGTGCGCAAAAACTGTTTGCTCCTTGGTAGTCATGTTTACCTTGATGATATTGTGGCCTGTATAGTCTGCTATCAGCATATTGCCATGGCTATCGAAACGGATGCCGTTTCCGGTACTTCCTTTTGGTAATTCGATGAAAACACAAGCTTTTCCGTCGGGCGCCATTTTGCCTATAGTACCGTCGTGATCAAAATTCACTGCGTAAACATTGCCATATTTATCTACCGCGGGCCCTTCGGCGCCGATTGTAAAGCTTTGGGGCGGTGTAAATTCTCTCGACTTAAAAAGCGAATCTGTTGATTGCGCATTCGAATGCAACGCCGTAGATATTAAAATTACAGGCAGTATATATTTACGGGTAGAGTTTAAAAACGATTTGATCATTGTTTGGGTGTGGTCTTTTTGCGCACTGCATTTACTTGCGCAGGTGTAACAACTTCGGGCAGATTATTAAAATTCGATTTGATATAAGTTAGCACTTCGGCAATCTGTTCGTCAGATAGGAAACTACCGTGTCCGGGCATCACTTCGTTATAAGACTGACCTTTTACAGTGACCGGTCCTTTAAGCCCGTTTAAGATGACATTAATCAGCCTATCGGTGTTGTAATTTACCCATTCAGATTGTGCGATCGGAGGGAAGCGATTGCCATCGCCCTTACCATCGCTTTGATGGCATGCTATGCAGTAGGTAGCGTAAACGGTTGACGCAGTAGGCAGATCTTTAAACAAGTTGTCCTTAATTTCATCAGGTGTTTTGATATTGGATGCCGTCTTTTTCCGGTTGGCCATAGCGGCCAGTTGCTCTGTACCAAAGGTTTTTTTATCACCTTTAAACTTTATGCGCCAGATTCTTCCTTTCTCGGTATCACTTACGTATATGGAGCCATCCGGACCTTCGGCTAAACCCATTGGCCGGTATACTGCGTTGCTTACGTTGACAATAGGATCAACCCTGGCAAAGCCATCTGCAAAAACCTCCCAAGGGCCAGACGGCTTGCCATCTTTAAACGGAACGAAGGCAATAAGAAAACCTGCTTGTGGATAAGGTGCACGATCTGTAGAGCCGTGAAAAGCAACAAAAGCACCATTTTTATAGTGAGAAGGAAATTGTTTACCCTTGTAAAAAAGCAGATCGTTTGGTGCAAAGTGTGCGGGGAAAGCGACAATTGGCTGGGTTAATTTTGCGCCATTTCCTTCTTTAACTCCGTCACCACCAAACTCGGGGTTGAGCAGTTTTTTCCCTTTAAGCTCGTCGTAATAGTAATATGGCCAGCCGCCATCCATGCCTTCGTTTACCTTAAAAAACTCCTCAGCAGGTTCCAAAGCGCTTTGCCACGGGGTATACAGTTCGGGCCAGATCATGCGGAAATCATCCCGGCCGTGAGCAACGGTGTACAATGATTTGCTTTTAGGATCCCAGTCCATGGCAACAAGACTACGTAAACCTGTAGCATATTTAACCCCATCTGATTGGTGCTGACTGGTTTTATTGGCATCAAACATCCATATGCCGCCATGATCCTTTAACCAGGGATTGCCCTTGTCTGGTGAGTTGGGATCTCCAACTCCGGGCGAACCAGGCAATCGGTTTTTCTCCTGACCTGCGTTAGAACCGGCTCCCCAACCAACATAAATATGTCCTTTATTATCAAAGGCAATAGGCTTGGTTTGATGTTCGTGATAGGGGGGATTATCGATAACAATGGTATCCATTCTGTTATCAGGTACCAATTGACCGCGTTTAAGCTTCATGCGGTAAACCATCAGCTCCGAACTGAAATATAGATATCCGTCATGGATGCGCATCGCAGTACCGTAAGTATGACCGTCGTACTTGCCGAATGGCGTTATAATATCGGCTTTGCCATCGCCATTGGTATCTCTTAGGGCGATGTTACCGTAACCGCCATTGAAATAGTGGTTCCTGGCCTTTACATAAATGTCGCCATTTGAATTGACTGCAATGTGCCTGGTTTGCCCCTTTAAACTATCAACCACCACTATCGCCTGGAAGCCATCCGGCAGAAAAAGACCGTCGTTGTCCGGAGCGATTGCAGCGGGGTGATTTCTACTGACGCTGTTCCATGAAAATCCCAAGAATGCCAGCAATACGCCTGCACCGAAAAACTTGATTAAATGCGAATTAAAGCAGTGTAAAAAATTAGTTACAGCCTTTTTGGTTGCGTTTGTAAGGGCCATTTAGCAAATTAAACTTTATAAAAAACTATAATTATTGATCAGCCGAAACTGAACGGTTGTATTATATTTTTTGATCCGTCAGTATTGGCTAAACTGAGGATATATCTTTTTATAATCTTTAAAACGAAGCCAAATAACCTTGTAATGATGTGTATATTAGGGGATTATGTTGGGCTATTGGTTTAATTTACTATTTTTCAAAACTGGTTGTCTGAGTAATATTTTAAAAGGCTTACTCATAACTTAGGTACAGGCGGCACTAATAGTTGCAGCAAGTTAATAGATATATTTGTTTTTTAAAAATTTTAACTTCTGTTCAATAAAACAGAAGGAAGTATTTGTACTTTATAAAATATTTTAATAAGTGTGGTGATGGGAACAGTTAATCAGTTAACCAGTTATCAGGCTAGCACAAACACATAGTCAACCAATTTTCGGGTAACGGATCACCGGTTAACTGATCACTGATCACTCTTTTTCCGGTCATTGCCCAAACCTACTTTGATCTTTCCTGTAGAGTCAGCTTTTGCATGCAGGTGGAGCACGATGCCCTTATAGCGCTTCTTATCGAGTTTGGTCTTGTCAGTTATCGTGGTGTCATTCTTAGGGTTTCGCAATGGAACATCAATAGCGAGATCAGTGCCTTTTGAGATACCGTATATGCCGGAGACATCCATATTAATGGCACTTGAGCTGAATTTTAATGGATACACTTTAAACGTATCTCCGTTCACATCAAAATGGGCATTTAGTTCGCGTATGTGAACATCTTTCAAATCGCGAAAGGGGAAGGCAAATTTACCTACGCTATATAGCGGTTTAAAGTTTAGTAATTGTCCTTGCTGAAGATTAACGTCCAGATTGCCATTGATAGAGTTTTTAACCAGTTTGCCATCATCAGTAACTCCGGCTGTAATGGCGGTTTTGGCCGAAAGAATGCCCCGCAAGTTATCAGCTGTAAAATCGCTCAGCCCAAAATTGTCAAAAGCTTTAAAGAACTCGTTAACGTCTACGTGGCTGATAACTGTATTTAATTTGAGCTTATTCAAATCTTCACCACGCTGTATGGAGCCATTCATTTTTAAGAAGCCACCGGCATGTTTTAAACCTACATTTTTGATCACTATCGCATCTTCAGAAGTAAGCAGATCGGCGTGAACGTTTGTAGCGACGAACTTATTATAATACACATTGTTCACATCCAAGTGCATAGCGGCTGTGCCTTTTTCAAGTACGTTGCTCAACTGGTCGATAGCGTTGCCGCTATTGGCAGTAGGTTTGGATTTAGAGGATGGCTTTGCACCGTCACCTTCTAAGAAACCTAAGAACTCACCTAGATAAAGCTCCCTACTGCGTATCTCCCAAATGAGCAACATCTTTTCCGGCGCGGTATAGTACAGGTTCATGAAATTCTTTACTCGCCCGTTCATTGTAATGATACTATGCCCGCTTTGCAGGCGAATGTTTCTCAGGATCAAATCATCCTTAGTAAAATTCATCGACAAAGAACTATTGATCAGCTTCAGCTTTTCGGGTATGTAAGTAATGTCGGCGTTTTTAATATTAATATAACCAGTTACGAAGGGCTTATTTAGTTGGTAATTCACAATATCGCCTCTGTAACGCAGATACGATACTACACGACCTTTAGTAAATCGGGCTATTTTATTGCCCATAATTTCATTCAGGTTAGCCACTGGAAAGTTGACCCTGAGATCACCAGTCGCTATTGGTTTATTGATATTGACAATACTGCCGGTATCGATATTAAAAGGTATCTGTTTATAGCTTCCCGAAAACCGCATGAAACGGATGACCGAATTATCATCTGTAAATCCTTTGCCATTCTCGAAATTATTAGTGAAAATGGCATCAAACCCGCAATTATCAAATACGGTTACAGGGGTAGAAACTTTGCTGTCATGCACCTTGGCCGTGATATACAAGAATGGATTACCACCGGCAAAGCTACCTTCAATGCGCGCAGTTACTTCGATAGGTTCACTTACATCATATTGATCCAGTTTTCGCTTAATATTGGCTGCTACCAGTTGCGAAGCTTGCCGCCAGGTAATTTGATCGCAGGTAAGGCGAATCTTAAAATCAGCAGGGCGTTTGTCTGCACCAAACACGGCGTCGAGCTTAAACCTGTTCGGACCAATGTTTACTGCGTCCGAATTAACTGTGATCTTTCCGTCATCATCTCCCGTTGCCTTGAAATTGCCGGTGATGGGTTTGTTCTCTATAAAGCTGCCATTCTTTTTTTTGAACATCATGCTTTTTGCAAGCACATCAAGGCGAAAGTTTGCCTGCAAGTTCGTGTCTGTGCTCTGCATGCGTCCGTTAAGGCTCCTTACATCAAAATAAAATAGTTTGTTTTTCGATCGGTCATCTACCTTCAACTGCAAATTCGAAAAGCTGAATAACTGCAGTTCTGGTGGAACGTTTTTTCCGGTGGGCTCTTTAGGCTGATTTTTTGAACCTTTTTTGAAAACACTGAGATTGCTATAGCCTGTGTCGTCTGTATACAAGTCTGCGGTAGCATTATTGATATCGATTCGGTCGATACTGGCTTTACCCGTTAGCATTGACAAGGCATTAAGCGAAACATAAAACTGTTTAGCGTCAAGCAGGGTGTGTTTGTGTTCTGCAAAACGTTTATCGCGTATGGTTACATTTTTGAGTTCGAGCGAAATATTAGGGAAGCGTTTGAACAACTGTGGCTTCATATCGCCGATGGTGATCTGACCGTCAAGCTTTTGGTTGAGCTCTGTACTCACCATTTTAAGTACGCGACCCTTGTTGTAGGTTACATACAGCATAGCGCCGATGACAAAAAGAATAGCCAGCAGAACAAGCCCTGCAAGGATTTTAAGACCGTTTTTTAGCCATCGTGACACAGAAAGGTTAAAGTCGAAAATAAAGAATTTGTTTTCCAGGCAATATAATTGTGACGTTATATCAGCAAGTTAAGGAAAATTACCATGTTTTATTAGGTAGTTTTTATCTGATTCTGTTTGGTTTTTAGGCTAATGGTTGCATGGCGCACAACTCGCATGTAGGACACAAGCAGGAGGCTTGCGGTAGCGACAAGTGGAGTCAGGTGCCCGCGTATTGTATCCCGTTCCCTTACGTTCGCAAATAACCCTTAAAAATGTCGCATAGGGCCGTTGTTTTCATTATTTATGACCATAACTTTGATAGATAATTAGCAGGCGCTTTAATAAAGTATTCTGGCGTAATGTCGGTGCCTATATAAAATTACAATTAAAAATAACCGCATGAGAAAATTAATCTATGCCATCAACCTAACCCTGGACGGATGTTTCGACCACACCCACATGGTACCACATGAGGATGTATTTGATTATTATATCGACCTTGTGCGGGACACCGGTGCGTTTGTGTATGGGCGCAAAACCTATCAATTAATGGTTCCTTACTGGCCCGATGTAATTAAAGATGAATCGTCAACAAAATCGGATATTGAATTTGCCGAGGCATTTTGCGCAGTCGAAAATATGGTAGTCTTCTCACGAACCCTTGATAAAGTTGAAGGGAAAAATACAGAGATTATTCGTGACAACCTCCACGACGAAGTACTTAAACTGAAACACCAGGAAGGCAAATATATTTTAACCGGTGGTGTGGACGTTCCCTCGCAATTGATACAGCTTGGTTTGGTTGACGAATATCTTTTTGCGATTTACCCCATTTTTGCGGGAAAAGGGAAACGGTTGTTTGAGGGGATAGACCTGGCGGAGCGGTTAAAATTAAAACTGATTGACACGAAGGTTTGGAAATCAGGGTGTGTTTTACTGCGTTATGTGAAAAGTTAACAGGTGTCCGAAGTTCTATTATAAAACAACAAAAGCTAACCTTTCGATCAGCTTTTGTATAGACAGCGGGAAAATTATAGAACACATTTATTACTTCCTGATGGTTGCAGAGCAAATCTTGCAAAAATATGCTGAGAAAAATTCAAGAGAGAAAATGAGTAGTTGCTATGATTTTTCGTTCAGAAGGTGTTCAAAGAAATTGACATGGGGATTTCTTGAACACTTTGATGCCAGCATGATAAGTAATAACGTTATCGTTCTTTTCATTTTAATTAATTCGGGTCACCTTTATTAGAACCACATCGTTTTGCCGGATTGAAATATTCTGTTCTAGCTGGCCGGAACTGTTCACCACTACGGTCTTTTTGCTAATTGGTTCTTCTGAATTCTGCTTTTTAAGGAGTTTTACCTGGTCAAGGGTAAGTTGCGAAGGCGAGCCCATTTTGTAATAGGCAGTATAAACGTCATTTACGCCGTACCCTGTCTTATAGATGTCTATCATATACTTACCCTGTTTAAGGCCCTTGACTTTGAGACTTATGGGCGCTATTGGCTTTGATGGCAGATCTCTTTTGAAAAAAACATCGTTATGTACGCTGTCACCGGGATGATCTATAGTGAAATTCCATACTAGTGCTTGTACTCCACGTTTGTCCTTACAAACAATTGCGCTTGAATCGGCCGTTTTAAGCTCAGTATTGCCGAGCTGATTTAAGTATTTAAAGGCATAGTAGGCCGGTTTTTTAAGGTCTTCATAATTGATCAGCCCGAAACCTCCATGAAAAGGAGTATTTCTTGGACCTGCTTCTTCGAAAATATCGGTAAACGTCCAATAAGACATAGAGTTTACATAGGGAGCGGCTTGTTTTATGGTATTTAAGATATACGCCGCTTCATGATAGCTGTCGTGTACAGGGTCGGCGGGTGAGTAAGAGGCACTCCACTCCGTGTAATGCAATTGAAGATTTGGCAAAGCGGAGGATCGTATAGTCTCCCTGGTACCTTTCATATGGTTGGAAATAACATTCCGGTCCCGGTCGATTATGGTGCCACCATTACCATTGGCATCCAGGAAGCCTTGCTTTACACCGTAGTCGTGTGTACTGATAAAATCAATTGGGGCAGACTCTTTTTGACAGAAGTTGATCATGTCTCCAACCCAGGCGTTTCCGGCAGTCGCCGGGCCGCCAACCCTGAATTTTTTTGATACACTTTTGATGGATAATGCTGTTTCGCGGTAAAGCTTGAAATAGTCTTGCTGATCGCCGGTAAAGAAACCGCCCTTCAGGTTCGGCTCGTTCCAAATTTCAAAATACCAGCTGGCTACCTCGTTTTCGCCATAGCGCTCCACCCAATGTTTTACCATCGCTTTGATCAGGTCATCCCACTTCTGGTAATCTCTAGGCGGAGTGACATTTCCCCTCCACCAAAATATAGTGTTGTTTCCGCTAGCCAACCCGCCGGGCATAAAGCCGACCTCGACAAAGGGTTTCATTTTTATTCTCAGCAGAAAATCAAACAACTCATCTATGTACTGCCAGTTATAAACAGATTTTCCTTTATCCTCAAAATAAACGCCCATATCGTCTGATAACAACCCATGAAAGCGAATGTATTTGAACCCGCATTCGTCATGCGCCATTTTAAGTTGCCTTTGCCAGTCTGCACGCAGCCCCTCATTGGCTCGTCCGGCGCCTACGCACAAATTGGAGCTCGGTGGCAACATGCCTTTTACATCGTTTAAGTCAACCGAAATTGTTCTTTCGTTATGACTAGTTTGAGCAGTTACGGTAGTTGACAGCACTACACATAACCACGCTGTAATTAGTAATATTGTTCTCATTTGGATGATCAATTTTATCCTATTTTGTTATGGCTGTTTGTTAAGCTTTTTATTTTATAATCCGGATGGTAGTTGTGAGCCGAATATCTTTTGAGGAAGACCCGACTGAAACCTTATAATCCCCGGGCTCGATGACCCATTTATTACTTTTCTCGTTAAAATAAGCTAGGTCGGTAATATTGAAATTTATGGATGCATTTGTGGTTGAGGCTACTTCGACGGCTATCTTCTTAAAACCCTTCAATTCTTTCTCCGGCCTTAAAACCGCAGAAGATAATTTACTCACATACAATTGCGCAGTTTCTTTTCCTTTTACCGAACCTGCGTTTTTTATTTTCAGGGAGACCTGTACAACATCCCCCGGTTTGTAAGTTTTTTTATCGGTTGTGAGACCAGTATAATCGAAATTGGTGTATGAAAGGCCGTATCCAAATGGAAAAAGCGGCTCAATCTTTTTGGTGTCAAACCAACGATACCCAACCAATATTCCTTCTTCGTACTTTACATTAAGCTTCTCGCCCGGGTATGCTTTAAGAGCATGGGCAGGCGATTGCTCAAGTGAAGCAGGAAATGTAAAAGGTAATTTGCCTGATGGGTTTACTTTACCCGTTAGTACATCTGCAAGCGCATTGCCGTTTTCTGCGCCATTATACCAGGACCAAACAATAGCATGATTGGTGTTTTTAATTTTACCGATGTCGTAAGGCGCGCCTCCGACAACAACAATTATTGTATTAGGATTAACCGCTGTTACAGCATCAACCAGGTCCTGTTCGCCAAACGGAAGGCTCAGATCCCGGCGATCTCTTGACTCACTTTCATAATCGCGGTTACCGCCGATAAATAAAATGGCAACATCCGATTTTTTAGCAGCTGTAACAGCTTCCTGTATCATTGATGGATCTGCTTTTGATGTTTCGTCATTGACGCCTGCGCCAGTCTGCTTGAAAACACCGGAATAACCCTGGGCAAAATTGACAGCTAACTTATTCCCTAGTCTGCTCCGTAATCCTGCCAACGCGGTAACTTCATAACGGGCTTTAACGCCTGCGCCAAAGCCACCAAGATGAAAAGTTCGGGTCGCGTTATCGCCTATTACTGCAATGCTTTTTATTGCTGATGGATTTAAGGGTAATAAATGCCGGTCGTTTTTCAATAAAACAATGGATTCGGATGCAATATCGTATGCGGTCCTGCTATGTTCAGGGGTATTTATTTTGTTGCCGGTGAAATGACCACTTAAGGATGTATGGTGGATTACCCATAATATCCGGCGTACCTTTTCATCTATCACCTGCATGCTTACTTTACCTGCTTTGACCGAATCAAGAAGTTTGGTAGCAAAATAGTAACTATTGTAAGGCGGATCGGAACCCATTTCCAGGTCGAGCCCATTGTTAGCAGCATTCACAGTGCTATGTGTACCACCCCAATCACTGATCACTGCACCTTTAAATCTCCATTCGCCTTTTAATATTTTATTAAGCAGATAGCTGTTTTCAGAGCAGTAAGTTCCCCTTAGTTTATTGTATGCCGACATGATTGTCCAGGCATTGCCCTCGGTTATCGATGCTTTAAAAGCTGGCAGATATATTTCGCGCAATGCGCGTTCATCTACCTCCACGTTAATGCGTCCACGCTCTACCTCCTGGTTGTTTACAGCGAAATGCTTAACACATGCAGCAACATTTTGGCTCTGGATCCCCTTTACTGCCTGAACCGCTAAACGAGCATTCAAGTAAGGATCTTCGGAATAATACTCATAAGTTCTGCCACATAATGGCGTCCGGGCAATATTAAAGGCAGGAGCAAGGATTACATTTTTCTTTCGGGCTTTTGCTTCTTCGCCCAGATCGTGGCCATAACGATAGGCGAGTGTCGGGTTCCAGGTAGCTGCCAGCGCCGAACCATTAGGGAAAAAGGTTGCGGAGTCGGTAGTAAGGTTGGCCGACGCCCAACCCTCTTTAATGTCCTCCCGGACACCAAGAGGGCCATCATCAGTCATTAAACCAGGTATGCCAAGCCGCTTAACACCTGCAGTACCGAAAATACTATTAGCATGTAGCATGCTGATCTTCTCTTCTAATGTAAGTTTCTTGACAATGGCATTAATTTTTTCATCTAATACGGTGCTTTTTTGAACAACGGATTGCGACTTCTTTTCCTGGCCCTCAACGGTGTTAACGATGATGGCAAAAAATATGAGCAATAGCCAGGTATTGGCAGATCGGGCTTTAGTTAACATAATGTTTTTACGTAATTTAAAAATTATTCAGGTTATAATTAGGTCCATCAAAAGGGAATCTGGCTTAATCCCGCTTTGAAATTATTTTACATGCAAAGCTACAAGCAAGACTGATAGCAGAATGGCACTGATGATTACGTTTATATAACACATGTTAATTCTCATGTATATGTGCAACACCAATTGACTCTGGTTCATGATTTATTGCTCCACTATTTTACGATTAATACCTGTTAATTAACATTCATACCACAATCAGAAACATTCGGTGTATAGCCTTGAATTGTATAATGATAGTTTTGTACTTACAACCAAAATTAAATAAAGCTCTGGTGCACCAAGGCTTTGTAATTATAAACCATTAACCAGTTCAGTTGCCATCAGGTCAAGATGAAATCTTTTTGCAAATTTATTATTCTCATAGGGGTTGCTGCAATGTGCAGTAATATAACTCAGGCGCAAACCACAGCTAATCGTTCAAGATCTTTCGATGCCGACTGGCGATTTACAAGAGATAGTGTAACAAAAGCTGAACAGCCCACATTTGATGATTCAAAATGGCGTGTTTTAGATTTGCCGCACGACTGGAGTATTGAAGGAGAGGTAAGCCCTAAAAATTCAACAGGAGGTGGGGGGGGATACTTTCCTGCAGGTATTGGTTGGTATCGGAAAACTTTCAATATTCCGAATGAATGGAAGGATAAAAAAGTTTCCATTTATTTTGAAGGGGTTTACATGAATTCTGAAGTTTTTATTAATGGAAAATCCCTTGGAATTTATCCTTATGGCTATTCATCATTTAGTTATGACCTTTCGTCCTATTTGAATTTTGATAAGGACAATGTGATCGCTGTAAAGGTAGACAATTCGCAACAGGTGAACAGTCGGTGGTACAGCGGCTCCGGGATTTATCGCCATGTCAGGCTGATAATTGCCAACACAGTGCGTGTACCTGAGTGGGGCGTTGCAATCGCAACCCCCGATGTATCTTCGAAAAAGGCAACCGTTAAAATTAAAACATTAATAAAAAACGGAACCAATTCAGACCAAAATATTGTACTTAGCACCCGATTACGGGACGCAAATTTTAAAGATGCCGGAAATAGCCGAATAATGGTTGAAGTGGCTGCAAACAGCGAAAAGGAAATTGCTCAAAGTATAATAGTGCCCAGCCCATTGTTATGGACACCAGAAACACCCCGTTTATATGAAGCCCATATACAGTTATCACAAAACAAAAAAGTACTTGACGAAACTAAAACCAATTTTGGAATTCGTTCTATCAAATTCACAGTTGAAAAGGGGTTTCAGCTCAATGGCAAAACAATAAAGATCAATGGTGGATGTGAACACCACGACAACGGATGCCTGGGTGCCGCTGCTTTTGACCGCGCCGAGGAACGAAAGGTCGAGTTGCTTAAAAAAGCAGGATTTAACGCTGTTAGAACTTCTCATAATCCGCCTTCCGAGGCTTTTTTAAATGCTTGTGACAAATTGGGGCTATTGGTTGTTGATGAAGCATTTGATTGCTGGAGAGCAGGTAAAAATAAACACGATTACGCTACATATTTTGACCAGTGGTGGAAGCGCGATTTAGAGGCAATGGTTTTGCGCGATCGTAATCACCCCTCAATTATTATGTGGAGTATTGGCAATGAAATAGTGGAGAGAGGTAGCCCCGAGGCGGTGGAAACCGCTAAAATGCTTGTAAAGTTCATAAAAAATATAGACACCGCCCGCGCGGTCACCTCTGCTATCGTTGAAGATGGTAAAGAATGGTCAACCCTTGATCCTCTTATGGCGGCGCATGATGTTGGTGGCTACAATTATCACTTGGGCAACGCGGTCGCTGATCATCAACGGGTGCCTTCGCGGATAATTGTTCAAACAGAATCGTATCCTAAAGATGCTTTTGCAAATTGGAAGTTAGTGCATAATAACAATTTTGTTATTGGAGATTTTGTTTGGACAGCGATAGACTATCTTGGAGAATCGGGAATAGGCCGTTGGTATTATTCGGGCGATGTACCTGGCGAACACTGGGAACACGATTTTTTCCCATGGCATGGCGCTTATTGTGGGGATATTGATTTAATAGGATGGCGAAAACCAATTTCTCATTACCGCAGCTTGCTGTATAACGACTCCGAAAAACTGTATATGGCCGTGCGTGAGCCCAATCCGGAGCCACTGGAAATTAAAACGACATGGTGGTCTGTATGGCCAACATGGGAAAGTTGGACCTGGCCTGAATATACAGGAAAAGACGTCCAGGTAGAAATTTATTCAAAGTATGCCAAGGTGAGGTTATACCTCAACAACAAACTCATAGGGGAGAAAGCAACGACCGTTGAACAAGAACATAAAGCTCAATTTGTGCTAGCTTATTCGCCAGGCATCCTTAAAGCCGTCGGGGTGGATAATGATAAGGAAGTTGAATCAACCGTTTTGAAAACTTCCGGCGATGCCGCAAAGATTTTGCTGCATGCGGATCGAAAAGAAATAATAGCAAATGGACAGGACTTGTCTTATGTTATAATTGAGATAACGGACAAGGACGATATATTTCAACCAAATGCGGCAAACCGCCTGCATTTCAATATCGAAGGGCCCGGAACAGTTGCGGGAGTCGCAAATGCGGATATGAAGGATACAGACCCATATGTAGGAAATGCGCATAAAGTATGGCACGGACGCGCATTGGTTGTAATTAAAAGCACTCACGGCGCCGGTGATATAAAACTTACCGTTAGTTCACCTGGTTTATCGACGGCTACTTTAAATATTAAATCAGTTTCTGAAAATACCCCCCCGGCTTCGAGATAAAGGCGACATAAATGCATCTGTTAGAAAAACATGTTATAACCGTAAAAATTAAAGTAAAGGCCATTAACATACTGATCAAATAATATAAATAAGTTGTTGAAATAATATGAAAAAAATACTGTTGTCTTTTATTCTGTTTCATGTGTTCTTTTTTGCACGTGCCCAATTTCAAACTTCGCCTAATGACAAGGGAACTGGATACTATTTGAACCCAATTTTTGCCGGCGATTACCCTGACCCAAGTATCCTAAGGGATGGGGACAATTATTATATTGTTAATTCTTCATTCGATTACTACCCTGGCTTGTTGATCTGGCAATCAAAGGATTTAATCAACTGGACTCCCGCTGCAAACGCACTGCACAAATATATTGGCTCAGTTTGGGCTCCTGATTTAGTGAAATATAAAAATAAGTACTACATCTATTTCCCGGCCAACAATCAAATATATGTTGTAGCCGCTGATTCAATAAACGGCAAATGGAACGACCCGGTCGCCTTACATATTAGTGGTATCGATCCCGGCCACGTTGTTGATGAAAAAGGGAGGCGTTATTTGTATTTCCCCAATGGAGGATACGTGCCATTATCAGATGACGGGCTTTCTGTTACCGGCGAAATGAAACATGTTTATGATGGCTGGCCAATACCACGCGATTGGACAATAGAATGTTTTTGCATGGAAGGTCCTAAGCTTATGAAACGTGGCGACTATTATTATCTGACAGTCGCCGAAGGAGGAACAGCCGGCCCCGCAACAAGCCATATGGTCATCTCGGCCCGTTCAAAGTCTCCTTTTGGCCCCTGGGAGAATTCGCCATACAACCCCATTGTCAGAACGAAATCAAGTGTCGAAAAATGGTGGTCTAAGGGGCACGGCACTATTTTCGAAGATGCGAAAGGAAAATGGTCGTTGGTATTTCACGCATATGAGAAAGGTTTCTACAATATGGGGCGACAGACTTTACTGCTTCCGGTTGAATGGACAAAGGACGGCTGGTATAAGATATCTGATAACGTAAAAGACGATCAGGCAATCAAAAGGCCGAATTTACTTCCAGGCACTACAACCTTCAGGCTAAGCGATAATTTTGATGGCAATGATTTAAAACCTCAGTGGAAATTTTTTGGAGAATACGATACCAGCAGGTTCCGCCTAACTGATAATAGCATAACTATACGCGCAAAGGGAAATTCCGTTGGCAACTGCTCACCCTTGCTTTGCGTTCCATCTGATCATTCGTACACGGCAGACGTGGAACTATTTATCGAGGGAAAAGCTACAGGAGGGTTAGTTCTCTTTTATAACAACACCGCCTATTCAGGCCTCCTTGCAGATAGTGCGAACCTATTGACAAATCTCCATGACTGGCAATTCCAAACAGAAAAAAATGTAATTAAAAGGCATGTGTTCCTGCGTCTGAAAAACATTAACAGCACGGTTAATATGTATTATAGTCAGGACGGAAAAAAATGGAATAAAATTGAGAGCTCACTGGAAGTGTCCGGGTTTAATCACAACGCTTTTGGAGGATTCTTAGGCATACGCATCGGACTTTGTTCGATAGGAGAAGGGACCGTTAAGTTTAAAAATTTTGTGTATAAAAAACTGACCGATGATTAAGTTATCGGGGCAGCCAGAGTCGCTCCAGATGAAAGGGTAACTCTGCTTAATTAAAGGTAACTTTATCAACCTTAAAATTCTAAATATTTCAATGAACAGCATACGATACAAAACTCTCTCGCTTACCTTATTGCTCATAGTTTCATCATTAGCTGCCATTGGTCAGCAAATGGGAGAAGATGAGAAAAAGTCGATGGAAAAAGGTAATACCCACACAGCCATAAATAATGTTACGGGTGGGGTGAGTGGGCCTGGGTCAAATTTACCACCGGAAAAGATGCAGTGGTGGGAAGATCAAAAGTTTGGCATGTTTATTCACTGGGGCTTGTACGCAATTCCAGCGACCGGAGAATGGACCATGTTTAACCAAAAAATTCCGGCAGATGAATACGCCAAACTAGCTGATCAATTTAATCCCCGGCATTTTAGTGCCGATGCATGGGCAAAGGTTGCAAAAGACGCCGGCATGAAGTATATGGTATTGACAGCCAGGCATCATGAGGGTTTTGCGTTGTGGAACAGCCCGTCCAGTTACAATCATTATAATAGCTGGGAAACGGCAGCACATCGCGATTTTGTTAAAGAATATACGACGGCATGCCGCAAGGCTGGTTTGCATGTCGGAATTTATTATTCCCCATTAGACTGGCGGTTCCCTGGATACTTTGATCCTAAAGGACTGCCCGAAAATGCTGCTTTGTTAAAAAAGCAAACCTATGGCCAGGTAGAGGAGCTAATGAAAAATTACGGAAAAATTGAAATCCTTTGGTATGACGGCGGGTGGCTTGCTCATAAAGGCACCGACGCGGATGCGGCCTGGTTTTGGGAACCATTAAAGCTAAATGCTATGGTGAGAAGCTATAATCCGGATATCGTTATTAATCCAAGGTCAGGTATGGCAGGTGATTTTCAAACGAACGAAGGGGATGGACCGGTAAGAGGCCCTATCTTACCTTTCCCGTGGGAAAAGTGTCTGAACCTAAATAGAACCAGTTGGGGATACAATAAGGCCCAAAACGTTATGCCACTTAAACTTATCGTTGATTATCTGGTAAATACAGTTGACCGGGGTGGCAACATGCTATTAAACGTTGGCCCGGATGCTGACGGCGTTATTCCGCCTGCACATGTCGAACGTTTGAAAGAAGTAGGGCAATGGCTGGTTAAAAATGGCGAAGGAATTTATGGGACACGTCCTGGTCCGTTCGAGCCTGTCGATGATTATTACGGCTCAACATATAAGGGGAATTGGATCTACATCCATCTGTTAAAAATGCCAGAGGGAGCCAGGGAAATTAAACTGCCGGCAAGCGATAAAACGATTATTTCATGCAAAATACTAGGCGAATCTAAAGCGAAGTTTACACAGGATCAAAATGGTATTACAATTAGCCTGGATACGACTCAACTTGATCCAATTGTAACAACTCTCGCTCTGGAGACAAAGTAAAGGCATTTGTATAAGACGGTGACTAACCGTATTTAAGAGTAATACCTGGCAAAGTTGCGTTAAAAGAGAACTTAGGCTAACGGCGATTCGGAACTTGTTTCAGAGCGCCGCTAAAAAAGATAAGTCGTCATTTGAACATTCATGCTATAATCAGAAACATCCGATGTATAGCTTTGATTACCATAATGGTAGTTTTGGAGGGCTCTAATTGTCAGGGCATTCAAACAGTAACCAAATTATTCGAACCGTAATAACAGAATAAATATATGAAATATCTTTTCCTGGCTCTGAGCCTTTTTGGGGGTCTCATGGGTTATGCGCAAGAAGTTTTATCCCCTAATAAAAAAATTAAGGTCGTTGTTGAAATGCAGTCGGCGGGCCAGGAAGGCTTAGGGCAAGCTTATTTTAAAGTGCTGTATAAAAGTAATGGAACTTATATTAACGTGCTACCCGCCTCTCCATTGGGCATTTTAAGGACCGATCAGTTGTTCGTATCAAATCTCAAGTTTGTTGGGGAGAGCAAGTCCGTTGCGGTTCACGATAGATATGAAATGTTGATCGGAAAGCGGAGGCTTTGTGAAAATTTTGGCGCCGAAAAAACATTTAGCTATCAAAATTCCTCAAAACAGCCTCTTAATATTACTTTCAGGGTTTACAACGATGGAGTTACATTCAGGTACGCTTTCCCTAATCGGCCTGATTCCAGTGTATCAATAACAGACGAAGCTACGGGTTATGCAATATCTGAGGGCGCACCGAGATGGATGCAGCCCTTTGATAAATCTTATGAAAGGTTTTATCCGCTTAATAACGGCGCAAGCAATGAAAAAAATGCGGGTGAATGGGCCTTTCCTGCTTTGTATAAGATTAATGACCAACCGTTATGGGTGCTAATTTCGGAGGCAGGTATAACCCGGCAAAATTGTGCGGCCAGGCTTAACTACAAGCAGGACACAAAACTATATAAGGTTACTTACCCTTCAGCAACGAAAAACTGGAATGGAGGAGCTGTTTCTGGTCTGCCGTGGAAATCGCAGTGGCATGTGATTATGGTAGGTGCATTATCAAACCTGGTAGAAAGCACATTGATTACCGATGTAAGCGAGCCTGCTACTTTTACCGACACCAGGTGGATTGAGCCGGGAGGCGTGGCCTGGGTATACTGGGCAAATAACCACGGGTCAAAAGATTATCAGAAAGTGGTAGAATATATCGATCTGGCCAAAAAAATGAAGTGGCCCTACGTGCTAATTGACTGGGAATGGGATGTAATGTCGAATGGCGGAACAATAAAAGACGCGGTAAATTATGCCCGGAAAAAGGGCATAAAGACACTTTTATGGTATAACTCGGGCACCGATTGGCTTGATCCGACGCCGGCGGACAGGCTGTTAACACATGAGAAAAGAGAAAAGGAGTTTTCATGGCTGAATGATGTTGGGGTATCAGGCATCAAGGTCGATTTTTTTGGTGGGGACCAGCAGGAGATGATGAAGTATTATATGGATATACTGGAAGATGCAGCAAAACATAAACTGCTAGTAAACTTTCACGGAGCTACTGTACCCCGCGGCTGGGCGCGCACTTATCCCAATTTGATGAGTACCGAAGCTGTGTATGGTGCCGAATGGTATAACAATGCAGGCACATTAACAGACATGGCTGCTTCGCACAACACGACTCTGCCATTTACGCGGAATATAGTAGGTCCTATGGACTATACACCGGTAACTTTTTCCAATTCGCAGCACGAACATAAAACGTCTTTTGCCCATGAGCTGGCTTTGGCTGTGGTATTTGAATCCGGGTTACAGCATTTTGCAGACAAACCTTCTGCCTACTATGATTTAGCTGACTCGCCGCGTAAATTTCTAATGGCATTTCCTACGACATGGGATGAAACAAAGCTGATAGATGGTTATCCGGGCCAAATGGTTGTTATTGCACGAAGGAAAGGCAAACTATGGTATGTTGCCGGGCTTAATGGAAAAGATACTTCGCAAACACTCAATCTTAGTTTTACCTTTTTAGGCAATTCAGACTATTCCTTTCAAATATTCAAAGACGGAGACGATACGAAGTCTATAAAAGGTGAAACCAGTAGTGTGAAAAAAACAGATGTACTGCATATCCAATGCCTGGCCAGAGGCGGCTTTGCAGGAGTAATAATTGAAAAATAAGGAACAACGTATCATTAAATGATATGATAGGGTTGTGCGGTTTAGTTGATCTGCGTTCCGGGATGAGATCCGGAGCGTTTTTTGTATTATCAGCCAATTGAGCCTATAAGACTGGTCATCCTTAACATTCGTAACCATAATATTAAACATTTTATACATCTGTTTAACCGGCACGGCAATAGCTTCGCAGCAATCAAATTATAAAACTTAAAGTTCCAATGAAAATAAAAGGAAACCCGATCTTCGGGATTCATTTGTTGTTGCTTATTGCCTTTGCATCTTGTCATAGAAAGACCGAACTAGCATCGCATCAATCATTAGTAACCGTCAATGGCCATTATCCAAGCTATAATATTTCTCCAACAAAGCCTGATACTTCCGGGATGAGCAGTAATGCTGCTCAACTTGCGGCAAAAATGAAAATAGGCTGGAACCTGGGTAATACCCTGGAAGCCATAGGCGGAGAAACTGCCTGGGGAAATCCGAAAGCTACCAAGGCACTTATTACCACAATAAAGCAAAATGGTTTTAATGCGGTACGCATCCCCTGTTCATGGGATCAATATGCAGACCCGGCTACAGCAAAAATAAAGAGCGCCTGGCTAAGCCGTGTGAAAGAAGTAGTACAGTATTGTATTGATAACGATGTGTATGTTATCTTAAATATCCATTGGGACGGCGGCTGGCTTGAAAATAACTGCACTCCGCAAAAAAGAGATGCTGTCAATGCCAAACAGAGAGCGTACTGGGAGCAAATAGCTACCTGCCTGAGAGATTTTGATGAACATTTAATTTTTGCAAGCGCGAATGAGCCAGCCGTGGCGAATGCTCTTCAAATGGGTGTCCTGCTTTCATACCATCAAACGTTTATTGATGCCGTTCGTTCCACCGGCGGTAAAAATGCTTATCGTACGCTGGTGGTCCAGGGGCCGTCAACCGATTTCGATAAGACCCTCCGGTTGATGACTAAAATGCCGGAAGACAAAGTCAAAAATAAATTGATGTTAGAGGTACATTCTTATACGCCCTATCAATTTGCGCTTATGACACAGGACGAGAAATGGGGAAACCAGTTTTACTATTGGGGGCGCGGATACCATTCTTCAACTGATACAACACATAACGCTACATGGGGCGAGGAGTCTGAAATAGACAGGATCGCAAAAGCTATGAAAACCAAATTTATAGATAATGGAATCCCAGTTATCATCGGCGAATTTGGTGTAATCAGGCGATCTTCGCTGACTGGGGATGCCTTAGTTCATCATCTGGGTGCGCGGGCCCATTATTTTGAGTATTTCGTAAAAAGAGTAAAAGCCAATGGCCTAATTCCGTTTTATTGGGATGAGGGTAGTTTGGGGAATAACTCGTTTGGGATTTTTAGCCGGCGAACAAACGCAATAGCCGATCATCAGGCATTGGATTCTCTTATGCGTGGCACAAATTGACAAGGATAGAAAAAATAAACAGTCGCTGAATAGGCGGTTACTGATAACCTAATATCATGAAGTTAAGAAACAGAATTATTTTCAATTTAATTTTCCTTTTGTTTTTAAATACCGGGGTCATGGCAAAATCCGGTATCAGATTGTTGTCGCCGGATAAGAAGATACAGGTTAGTGTCGAGGCCGGTAATGCGGGCGTTTTATACCAGATTAACGTGGATGCAAATCAGATACTGAAACCTTCAAAACTTAATTTGCAATTGCAAAATGGGTTAAACATTTGTGGCAGCGTTATTACGCGTAGTCAGGAATTCGGCAGGCATAGCGATGTTTGGGAAAATAATCTTGGGAAAAATAGATTGATTAAAGATCAATACAACGAACTGACGCTTCATTTACAGGAAATGGCAAGCAAGTTATCATTCGATGTCATATTCAGGGCGTATAATGACGGAGTTGCTTTCAGGTACAAGTTTTACAAACAAAACGGAACCGACACGCTTAAAATACAATCAGAAAACAACCAATTTGCATTTGCTGGTGACTATTATGCTTTTATGGGGCATCATCAAGGATACAAGTCCCAGGGTCCGCAGGAGTGGGAGTTTGAAAACAGAAAGCTAAGCAGCATTCAGCCAGATTCTGTTGTGGGGCTGCCTATAGTAGTTAAAACACCTGCCGCATGGGTCGCAATTGCGGAAGCCGACCTTTTGGATTGGGCAGGCATGTGGATCACTGCCGATGCGAAAGGGAAAC
>Ga0105237_10000169_pt1 | contig 92124 bp, 74 predicted proteins | sample KBSC24metaG_FD_81520 | JGI IMG/M metagenome (GOLD analysis project Ga0105237, IMG submission 81520) | Corn rhizosphere microbial communities from Kellogg Biological Station, Michigan, USA - KBS C2-4 metaG | ecosystem: Host-associated > Plants > Roots > Rhizosphere > Soil | place: Michigan, USA...
CTGATCAAGGCGGAGTGCCTGGCCCGCAAGAACGATCTTGCCGGCGCCATGCAGGCGTTGAACGCGGTGCGTGTGAAACGCATTCTTCCGGCATCCTATACTGATCTGACGGCCGGCAGTACCAGGGAGGCGATTGACCTCATCCGCCGCACCAAAGAGAATGAAATGCTCTTTACCATCGTGGCTTTTGGCGATATGCGCAGATTCAATAAAGATCCGCAGTATGCAATAACATTTACCAAAACAGAAAATGGGACTACAGTAAGCCTGAAACCGAATTCTCCGCTGTGGACCATGCCCTTTCCCCAGGGAGCTATCAAAAACTCCGGCAACGGAACATTACAACAGAATGTAAACCAATAAAGCATGAAACAAGTATTATTCAAAAAAGTCATTTTTGTCACCGCTGTCCTGGCGCTTGTGACAACACTATCCTTTCAGCAAACACCGGGCTATACTATCACAGGCGATATTAAAGGACTGCCGGACGGCACCGGTATCGAGCTGCTGCCTTCTGCCACCCATAAAAACGAAAAGCCGGTGGCTGTCACTACCGTGAAAGGAGGCAAGTTTGTGTTTACGGGTGCGGCAGGCGGCCCGCGTCTTTTTTTCGTAAAAATAGCCGGCGACGATTACGGCGGATTTCAGCTGATGGTCGACAATACTGCCATCCATGTTAGCGGAGTTACGAAGGCTTTCGCAGAGAATGGCCGCCGGAACCACGAATTCACTGAAATTAAAGTCACAGGCAGCAAGGTCCATGACGAGTACCTGGCAAAGACATCTCTGCGCAGCCGCCTGGACAAACTGTATACGGCGTATAATAATAACAACAAAGATATCTTCGACCAGGTGCAGGAGGCCAACAACAACAAGGATACGGTGCTGTACAATCAACTGGTCGCCTCCGATGCCTATAAAAAGTTCGAGCGGGACGAAAAGGCTTTCTTTGATACAGTGGAGGTTTCTATCAGAAAATTGATCCTGGCGAACAAAGATACCTGGTGGGGACCTTTCCTGATGCTGGATCAGTACTCCTATTTCACGCCCGAGCAAAAGGAACTGTTCGACCAGCTTTCGCAAAAGGCAAAAGATAGTTATTATGGTAAGGTTGTTGCTGCAGAGCTTTATCCTCCAAGTCATGTGGGCCGGAAGGCGCCTTCGCTTGCTTTCGTGGATCAGCAGCAGCAACAGGTGTCATTTGCCTCCATGGCGAAAGGTAAGCGGTACGTGATCATCGATTTCTGGGCTTCCTGGTGTGGCCCCTGCCGCAAGGCGGTGCCTGCACTCAAGAATTATTACGAAGAAATTGCCGGCAAAGGGGTGGAGATCATCAGCGTATCCATCGACAAAAAGGAGGCCGACTGGGTGAAAGCTAACAACGAAGAGAAATTTCCCTGGCATAGTTTCCTGGATCGCCAGGGGCTTGCCGACGCATATAATGTGAAAGCGATCCCCGCCATGTTCCTGCTGGATGGAGAAGGTAAAGTACTGGCTGAAAACCTGATGCTGGATAGCCTAAAAGCACGAATTAAATAGGCTCATTTCTTACGCCCCTTCAGCTATTTGAATCATTCATTCTGTATTCAGTAGGACTAGATCCAACATGCTGTTTAAAAAATCTTGTAAAATGCTGGGGATATTTAAATCCCAATTCGTAGGAAATATTACTTAATGATTTAGTTCGATCAAATATTTTTTCTTTGGCTACGTCTATTATTTTAGCCTGTATATATTCTTGTGCTGTTTTCCCTGTCTCCTTTTTAATAAGATCGCCAAAATAATTGGAAGACAAATGAAGTCGGTCGGCAAAATAGGACACAGAAGGTAAGCCTATATCTTGAGGCTTACCTTCTGTAAAATAGCTATTTAACAAAGCTTCAAATTTCTGCAGGATGCCTTTGTTCGCATTGTCCTGATAGGCGAAAACTTGCCCAGGTCAATAATATAAAATCCCGACTGTTCAGGCTAAATCTCTCGGAAGTCGAAATGATGGAATTGTTTCAAAAGACTTCATTTCCATCAACTTAAAGTTTTGTTGTACAGAAAAAAAATCTCTTCCAAACCCACAGAACCAAGCTATTTTAAAATTCAGGGACCTATCAAAGGTAGGTCCCCGAATAGGTCCCCGAATTAGTCCCCGAATAAGATGATTTGAATTGATTGCCCTTGATGCGAGATTTAACACGAAACCCAGTCCCGGCGCGGTTCTTTGCATAAAAAAGGCGCAATTTACATTGCGCCAGCGTGACCCGGATTGGATTCAAACCAATGACCTGCTGCTTAGAAGGCAGCTGCTCTATTCAGCTGAGCTACCGGGTCAAAATTTCACATTCCGAAGCATTCCCCTAAAAACAGGCGCGAAAAACGCGACGGCCCCGACGGCCGCAGCGCCACTCCGAAACGGCGGCAAAAATAAAAAAAAATCGTCAAGAGGCCAAACCGTTTTGTGGTCCGGGGTTTTAATTATCTTCGGCCCGCGATCAAAACCGCTATATATGGATGTAAAGATCGAAGACAGTTGGAAGGATGCGCTGAAACAGGAGTTCAATAAGCCCTATTTCATGCAGATTGCCACCTTCTTAAAAACGGAGAAAATAAGCAACAAAACCATTTATCCCCCCGGAGGGTTAATTTTCAACGCTTTTAATACCACCCCGTTCGAAAAAGTGAAGATCGTGCTCCTGGGGCAGGACCCCTACCACGGCCCCGGACAGGCGCATGGACTGAGCTTTTCCGTTCAGAAAGGTATCCCCCCTCCCCCCTCCCTGATCAATATTTATAAAGAACTGCATGCCGACGTCGGTATGGCGATCCCCGGCCACGGCAATCTGACACATTGGGCCGAACAGGGAGTTCTCCTGCTCAACGCCTCCCTGACTGTCCGCGCCAACGAGCCGATGAGCCATGCCAAGATCGGCTGGGCCGAGTTCACCGACGCCGTCATCTCCAGGGTATCCGCCCTCAAAGAGCATACGGTATTCCTGCTGTGGGGCAAATTTGCCCAGGAAAAACAATCCCTGGTCGATGAAACCAAACACCTGGTGCTGAAAGCCGCGCATCCCTCCCCTTTTTCCGCAGACAAAGGCTTTTTTGGTTGCCGGCATTTTTCCAAAGCCAATACCTGGCTGATGAGCAAGGGCATCGATCCGGTGGACTGGGCGCTCCCATAGACTGGATCCGGCGGGTCGACGCCAGACGGCGTGAGCGCTGCAATGGACCTCCGCCGACCGGTCAAACCAACAACAAAATACTATGGCTTCTGCAAAAAATATAGTCTGGAACATCCTCGGACGCATCTGGGCCGTCTGGGTGATCCTCGTCTTTGTCAGCACCATGCTGCTATTCCTTCTTCCTTTTCTGTTATTCAGCTATTCCCAAAAAGATCCGAAAAGAGCAAGACGGTTTGTCAGCATGTCACGGGTATGGATGGCCGTTTTTTTGCCGCTGGCCGGCAGCCCGCTGCGGGTAAAAGGAAAAGAAAAATTCGCCAAGGGACAAACGTATATCGTCGTTTGCAATCACAACGCTTTACTTGACGTACCGGTAACCACACCGGGTATTCCAGGTGGCAATAAGACCATCGCTAAAATTGAAATGGCTAAGGTCCCCATCTTTGGCATGATGTACCGCGCCGGCAGCGTACTGGTGGATCGCAAAAACGAGAACAGCCGGCGGGAAAGTTTTACCAAAATGAAAGAAGCCCTGGATATGGGGCTGCACATGTGTATCTACCCCGAAGGCACCCGCAACAAAACATCAGAGCCGCTGAAAGCTTTTCATGACGGGGCCTTTCGTCTTGCACTCAATACCGGCAAACCCATAATCCCCGCCATTATCTTCAACAGCCGGAAAGTAATGCCCGCCGACAAGACCTTTTATTTCCGGCCGTATCCGCTGGCGATGCATTTCCTGGACCCAGTCACGGCCCTACCGGGCGAAAGCGTCGAAAGCCTGAAACAACGTGTATTTGTGGTGATGCGGGATTATTATGTGCGCAACACCTCCTCTACTGATTATAAAAATACTTCGTCCGATTGATCTTCAGATCCTGCAGTATCCCAGACTTGGGACTGATCGTGAAATTAAAAAAGTGCGTATACCCCACCGGCGTCACGTTGATGGACATCTGCCAGCAATGCAGATCCCGGGAGATAGAAGCGGTCAATGACTGCATCTTCTGGTATTTAACATCATAATACCCATTGAGGCCGATCTTCCATTTTTCCGTCAGGTTAAAGTCGCCGCTCCAGTTGATGGAAGAAGTGATGGTCGTTGCAAATCCGGTATAGTCGGCTTTTTCCGCATTGACGAAGTTGAGGGCGAAGGCCAGGTTCAGGGACCAGGGAATATTAAAATCGGCAAACTGGCCCGGGTTGTTACGGATGTAATTCAGTTGAGCCTGCTGCTCTTCCATCGTCAACGGTATCTGGTTCTGCTGGTTTTGCAGGGATTTCTGCTGAGCGGCCAGTTTTTCATCCTTGGGTTTGCTCTTAAAGCTGGTGGAGATGGCCAGGTTGCCCTGGGTGATCCGACCAAGCGAGAAATGTTTGCCCGCCCAGGCATATTTGTCTATATTGAAGCCAAAGGTGTCGGTCTGATAGGGATTGAGCGTTGCTCCTCCCGTAATATTGATGTTCTGAAATAGGGTACTTCGGAAATATAAGGTAATAGGAGATAATTTAAAGGAATCCGCCAGATAGTTGTAGCTGCCGTTGAAGCCGAACCCATCGATGATATTGATCTTTTTGATACCCGCGGCAGAGGTATCCGATTTGGAACGAACCTTGATCTCGATGTGGTTGTCCAGACCAAAGGATATACCCCCGAAGCGGCCCTCGCCAAAAGGCCCATAGGTGGTTCCGTCAAAATAGGAAACACGCTGGGTACGGATGGTTTTGGAAACATCCCCCGAATCATGCGGCGTCCGCAAGGAGTAATAGTAGGATCCGGAAAAGTCGGGTTTATAACTGATGCTCAGCGTAGGCCGTATGACATGTCGGATGCCCATCAGTGTGCTGTTACGACCAAAGCCCTGGAAGGTACCGAAGATAGCCGATGCCAGGCTGAGACTGAAGGACATGTCCTCTGCCGTCCACAACCCTTTCTGGATACCCACCGTATCGACCCTGTTCTCGATGAGGTTATACCGGCGGAAGAGTTTCTGGGAATAGGTCCTTACCTGTAGGCTAACACCGGGAGTTATGGTAACCGGTCCCTTCACCGGCAACGCCAGGGTGATAGGAATACTATGCTGGGACCCCCACTGGAACGTATCTACGATCCTTTTGAAGCTGAACAGGCTGTCATAAAAATTAGCACTGCCCGACACCGTACTGCTCAGCCCGACGCCGAACTTCTCATACCATTTTGGAGTGCCGATGAATTCCTTGCTTTGGAAGGGATAAAGTGTAGGGGCAGAGAACGTAAGATTAGGAAGGCTTACATTGACAAGGCGAATCTGGTTGTTCTGGCTGTGATTGGCGCCAACCGTCAGATTGTATTTCCCGCCCCATGTTTTGGAATAGGCTATCGAAGAGCTCAACTGGTTAGTGTAGTTGGCCGTGGGGTTGTTCAGCAAGTACTGGTTGTACTTGGCGGAAGAGACGTTGACATTAGCTGAAAATGTCTGTCCCGGATGGGCCTTGGTGTCCACAGAATGGCTCCAGTTGAAACTAAAGGTCCTGGAGGTGGTATAAGCATCCTTCCCCGCATCGCTCAGCAACTTTGTATTCTGTAAGGCAAAATTAAGCTGGCCGCTATAACGGTATCGGACCCGGTAGGTAGGGGTTACGTATAGATTATACCCTCCATAGGAGTAGAGATTGGTTCGAAAGGTCACATCGAAATATTCATTCAGCACCTTATAATATCCCAACCCTTCCAGCCCGATGCCCGCCTGGTCATTCGCCGTAAACTGCGGAGGGAGCAGCCCCGAATGGCGGCCCGTCGTCAACGGGAAAATACCAAAGGGGATATAGATCGGGATGGGCACACCTTCGAACTCCGGATGTATCGGACCGGTAACAGCCATTTTTTTATTGATGATCTTCATCTTGTTGGTCCGAAAGGCAAAGTGAGGGGTGTCCAGGTTGCAGGTAGTAAAAATTCCCCGATAGCCAAAATATTCCTCAGGAGTAACCTTTTTCATCTTTTCAGCATGGACGAACATTTCTCCCGAATTCGTATAGGTATGCTGGGTGATCCCTTTTTGGGTCTTCACATTATAGATGATGGTGTCCGACTGCATGGTATTGTCCGTCTGTACCATTTTTGGCAAGCCGACGACATTTCCCGCTGTATCGCGGGTGGGGGAGGCAATGACGACATTGCGGTCCTGATCGTACCTGATCACGTCTGCGGTAAGATCCGCGTCTTTGTACTTGGCGTTGGCTTTGGAATAAAGGATGATGTTGCGGGTAGGGATGACCATGACGATCGAGTCCGAGGCCTTGTAGTCGATGGCGGCTTCCAGGGTGTCTTTGGATATCTTGAACTCCGTGCTATCGTAGGTAGGGCCGATCTGTTGTTTGATGAGGTAGAAACGGGCGGTGTCTGAATTGCCATTCTTATAAGACCTGTCTATTGCTGGCAAATGCGGCGTATAGCCCGGTCTTGTAGTGTCATCAGGAGCCGGCGTTCCCTGCGGCGCCCCTATCGTGCTGTCCCCGGGAGATGTTAGGATTTTGGTAAAACGCCTCAAAGCCGAATAATTTGCAGGACTATTGAGCGTTACTGAGAAGAATAAAGCAGTAAAAATCAATGTCAGAAAATATTTTGAGCTAATTTTGCGTCCGTTATTGTTCATACATTTATAAAAAAACAAATAGATACGGGCTGGTGTGCGGTGGCAAAAATAGCCATTACTCCTATATGATTCTGTAAGATTATGTGAAGATTGAAGGATTTGGCAAAATATAAGGACTATGATCAAAAAGACGACTACTTTGTTAACCTTATGTGCAATAGCATTCGGTTCTTCGTCGTTCAACAGGGTCGCTCCGCCAATCGCTCCTTTATACACGCCGCCACAAAAACCCCAGCTCCGTACCATTATTATAGACCCCGGCCATGGGGGGTTCGATCCCGGTACACATGGGTTGTTTTCCAAAGAAAAGAATGTTGCCCTGAGCATATCGCTCAAACTGGGCAAAGCCTTACAACAAACCTTTCCGGAATTAAAAATAATTTATACCCGGACCACGGATATTATGCCGGGCAACAGACCGAACCTGCCGGAAGGCATCCGGTACCGGGCTGAGCTGGCTAACCGATCGCATGGAGATCTGTTCCTCTGTATCCACTGCAATTCGGATGGTCATGACCCGGGTAAATACGCAATCCGGCGTTTGATACGTTATAAAACTACCGGGCGTGGGAAAAAGAAAAGACAGGTGCCGGTATATGCCACCACCTGGGTAAAGAATACAACGGTCGGCACCGCCACATACATCTGGAAGGCGGACCGCAATCTGCCCAAGGGGGATGCTATCAATAGCGCCCGGGGCGAGAACATGGGAGATAGCAATAATTCGGCATTCGACATGACCTCTCCGGAAGCGAAGATGCGGGCCCAGTTGTATGAGAAAAAATATTTTGCCAACAGCGCATTATTAGGGACATTAGTCCAGAAGGAGTTTATAAGGGCTGGCAGGCGTAGCGAAGGGGTCGTGCAACGTCAGGTAGGAATCGGTGTCCTTCAGGCAACGGGCATGCCGAGCGTACTCATCGAGACCGGCTACCTGACCAACAAGGAAGAAGAGATCTATCTGAACAGTAAAAAAGGACAGAACGAAGTCGTTCGAAATATTGTTAATGCTTTCAGGCTGTACAGGACGCGGCTGGACAGCGGGCATAAGGACAAGGACACTAAACCATAACTCTGGCTGATGCCAGCCACGGGATCGCTAAACGGTAAGAGAATGAGCATGAAAATGACAAAATATCGATACATAGTAATGCTGGGTGGGCTTTTCACCACCCTGAACGCTTTTTCCGCTGGTGGTGGCGGTGACAAACGGGTCGGCGGCAAACACGATGGAGCTCATCCCGCGCAGAAACAAGCGATCCGAACGGTTATCATAGACCCCGGTCATGGTGGATTCGACACCGGCACCAAAGGGTTGTATTCCAAGGAAAGCGCTGTATCCCTGGCCATTTCCCTCAAGCTGGGCAAGGCAATGCAGGAAGAATACCCCGATATAAAGCAGGTTTTTACCCGGACAACGGACATTATGGCCGGCGGCGGCTCGACCATCGCCTCTGGTCTCAACTACCGCGCCGACCTGGCCAATAAGTCCAAAGGCGATCTTTTTATTGCTATACATTGCAATAATGACGGACACCCGGCAGGTCCCTTCACGATCCACCGGCTCATCGGTCATAAATATGTCGGTAAAGGTAAAAAAAGACACCGGGTGCCTATTTATGAGAGCATCCACGGAAAACATACCCGCAAAGGCACGGAATCTTATATCTGGAAGGCCGACCGCGGCGGTTTTAAAGGTGCAGCGATCAACCAGCGGGGCGAGGGCGAAGGAGAAGGAGAACCCAATGACAGTACGGGGGAAAGCAATGCCGACAGCCTGGCTTTCGATATGAGCTCGCCGGAAGCAATGATGCGGTCCGCACTCTACGAAAAGAAATACTTTGGCAATAGCGCTCTCTTCGCCACCCTGGTGGAGGAAGAGTTCACCAAGGCCGGACGCAACAGCGGCGGAGTCAATCAAAGAGACGAAGGTATCCGGGTGCTTCAGGCAACAGGCATGCCTAGTGTCCTCATCGAGACCGGATTCCTGTCTAATGTGGAAGAAGAAGACTACCTCAACAGCGAAGAGGGCCAGAACGAAGTGGTCCGGAATATTATGGATGCGTTCAAACGCTATAAGGCGACCCTGGAAGGGCATCCTATTAATAATGAGGCGACGGGGAACAATAACCGGTAAAGTCTTTGAAAAGGTTAAAGCGCAGTGCTTCGCGCTGCTCTTTAAAGGCAATTTCCCTACATTTGCGATATGACAATTTCTAATGAAACAAAGATCGGTGTCCTGGCGGTTGTCGCCCTTGCCGCACTGATTCTTGGCTTTAATTTTCTGAAAGGCAGCACTCTCTTCCAAAATACCAGGAAACTCTATGCCATTTTCGATAATGTCGAAGGCGTCGAAGTATCCAACGCAGTGCAAATCAATGGTCTGACCGTTGGCAGCGTGACCGCCATCAACGAATCCGATAAGGATCTCACCCGGGGCGTGGTCGTGACTATCACCATGAAAAAAGACGTCCATATCCCCAAAAACTCTGTTGCCTCTATCAATTCCGGGTTCATTTCCTCCGCTACCATTACGATTGCAAAAGGCGATGACCCCCAATTCCTCAACAACGGGGATACCCTGCTCACCAGGAAGAAACCCAATCTCATCTCCCAGGTGCAGGAGAGCGTCAACCCTATCATCCTCAAACTGGGCGGCACGCTTCAATCCCTGGATTCCCTTATCCAGGCAGTGGGAACGATGTTCGACCCCCGTCTGAAGAATAATTTCAGCGCCATTATAGCCAATCTGGCTACCTCCACCGCCCAATTGCAGATCATGCTGAACGCCCAGACAGGTGCGCTCGCCCAGTCGCTGAAGAACGTCAATACTTTTACCGCCAATCTGGCTAAAAATAACGACCATATCACCCATACCCTGGAAAACGTGGAAAAGACCACGGCGGGTCTTTCTTCCGCCAAAATACCCGAAACGGTAGAGACCCTCCGGTCTACCATCACTGAATTGCAGGGCCTCGTTGGCAAGCTCAACAATAACAGCGGCTCATTGGGCATGCTGATGAATGACAAGAGACTCTATCAGAATCTCGAAGGAACTACCCGCAGCCTCCAGATCCTGCTGGATGACCTCCGTCTCCACCCCAAACGTTACGTGAACGTCTCTGTGTTTGGCCGTAAGGACAAGAGTGGACCTCTCATGGCCCCTCTGGACTCCGCGTCGAAACCTGTTAACAAATAATGTAGATGATGACGAGAAGGTTTGTACGAACAGGACTCCGTCCCGTTCTGGCCAGAGCGACAGGATTATTCGTCTTCAGCCTCCTGTTGACCATGACCGCCCGGTCACAGGTACAATTCCGGACCCCGGGCAATGACTCCATCAAGGTGGTCGAGATCCTCAACTCGGAAACCTATCGTTCAGAAAAGAAAAGCGACTCTGTCGAACTCACTTTCCTGGTAGGCAAAGTCAAGATCAAACAGGAAAAGACCCTCATCTATTGCGACAGCCTGGTCATGAACCCGCACGAGAATTATATCGAGTGTTTTGGTCATACCCATATCAACGACAACGACTCCGTCGATATCTACTCCGACTATCTCAAATACCAGGTGGACCAGAAGATGGTGCATTTTGTGAAGAACGTTAAGCTCACCGATGGGAAAGGCGTCCTTACTACGGACGAACTGCAATATGACCTGGCCCGGAAGATTGGCACCTATGACCATGGAGGCAAGGTCGTCAATAAAGAATCCGTCCTCACCAGCGAACAGGCAACTTATTTCGAGGATACAAAGGATGTCCATTTCAAACAAAATGTCATCCTCCGCGATCCGCAATACGATCTGTCGGCGGACAGCATGCTATACAACACCCAAACACAGATATCTACCTTTATTACAGAGACCTTTATAAAGTTCAAGGACAGCACCCACCGCACGGTACGCACCCGTGAAGGATATTATGACCTGAAGAACAAAAAAGCCTATTTCGGCAAACGGTCGGTTATTACTGACGGTTCGCAGACCATAACAGGGGATGTCGTCAATTTCGACGACAGCACCGGTGTCAGCACGGCTACGGGGAATGCCATTTACAGTGATACGGCCCAGGGCGTGCGATTATACGCCAATAAAATGGTCTCTAACAAAAAGAGTAATAGTTTTTTGGCTACGGAAAGACCGCTGATGGTCCTCAAACAGGATAAGGACAAGGATTCGCTATAAGTCACGGCTGATACACTCGCTTCCGGTCGCCTGGTGGATTTCGAAGTCAATCAACGCCGGATCGCGCATGATGACAGCCTGCACCGCATCTATGTGGATAGCCTGGAAAAGGTACAGGCAGACAGTCTTCACCGGCTGACCATCGCCCGGAGAGCCGCCGACTCCGTGCAAGCCATCAAGGATAGTATCGAAAACGTGAATTTTAAAGACTTGAGCGACAGCCTTGGAAAGGGAGTAGCCGACAGTCTCGTACGAGCGGGTCTCGACAGCCTGGGACGGCTAAGATGGGATAGCCTGCATCATGCCCGGGGCGACAGCCTGCATCTGGGTCGCGACAGCGCGCATCTGGGCCGCGACAGCCTGACAAAACTAAATGACAGCGCTCTGGCAAAGAAAAAGGCCGACAGCGCAGCCGCCCATCCACTTACCCGGAAGGAGCAAAAAAAGCTGGAACGACTGGCCAAAGAAAAACAAGAATCCCGTATCAAAGCCATAAAGGACAGTATCTCCGATGTCAAATACGAACTCAAACAACGACAACGGGCCCAGCAGGACAGTATCCGCAATGCCAGGGAAGACGAAAAGGAACGACAGCGCGAAGTGGCGGACAGCATCCGACGACAGACCACCATTGCCAATTTCCGGGCAAGAAAACGGGCAGAAGACAGTGTCCGGCGACTGGCCTTTATCGATAGCCTCAAAAAAAGCGGCCTCTCCGATAGCGCCGTGACGGAAATACTGGACAGCACAAACAGACGACGACAAAGAGATAGCATCGCCAATGCCGAACGAATAAAACTACTGCCGCGGCCAGACACGGTCAAAAGGGTTATTCTATCCCACGAAGATTCTCTGGCGTTGCTGCCAACGACAGACACCAGCCTCCGTTATATCGTCGGATACCACCATGTCCGGATATTTTCGGATTCGCTGCAGGCAGTATCCGATAGTCTTTATTATTCTACCAAGGACAGCCTCTTCCGGCTGTTTTATAATCCGGTGGCCTGGGGCAGCGGCAATTACCAGATATCAGGCGACACGATGTTCGTGTATACGAAAAATAAAAAGGCCAACCGCCTATACGTGTTTGAAAATGCGCTCACCATTAATAAAATAGCGGGTAATATCTTCAATCAGTTAAAAGGCACGACCATCAACTGTTATTTCAAGGAAGGGGAGATCGACTTTATCCGTTCGAAAGGGAATGCCGAAAGCATCTATTATATAAAAGACGACCACAACGCCTATTCGGGGGTCAATAAGGCGCATGGCGACATCATCGACATGATCTTTGCGCCCAAACTGGACTCTTTGGGCAAACCAGCGCTGGACTCGGCGGGCAAGTCCAAAGGAAAGGAATTGAACCGGGTAGTAGTTCGCAGCGATGCAGAAGGCAGCATGATCCCCATCAAAAAAGTAAATTTTGACGATATGCGTCTGCGTGGGTTCAAGTGGCAGGAAGATCGTCGCCCCAAGTCCAAACAGGAACTATTCGAAGCCATCAAGCGGCCAAAAAAAGACGAAGACGATGAACTACCTGCCTTTGAACAAAAGACCGAAACCCCACGGGGAGGAATGCCGAAAGTAATTATTACGCCGCAGACCATACAGAAACAGGCTACTCCAGCGCCTGCGACACCTGCGACCAGCAAGCCGAAGAATAAGCCATAAAGACTCAGTTACACCCCGGACAACGGCCCGATTAAACGAATCTATTTTAAGAAAGTCCTAACATAGTCCCGCCAATAGGGCGGGCTTTTTTTTCGTTCCTCTTAGATCATAAAAATTTAAGTATGCGTATCATCACCCTTTGCCTGGTGCTGCTCTTCGTCAGCGGCCTGTACAATCGTTTGTCTGCGCAGGATTATAAACTGGCGATGGGTCTTCGCTTGAGCACGGCTCCTCCTACGCTGAGCAATGCCGTCAGTATAAAATATTTTCTCGACGAGACCAATGCAGTGGAAGGGTTGATCAGCTGGGGAACACGTTTTGGTCTTGGCGCCTTATACGAAAGACATCAGCTTATTGGCGCTACGCCATCCCTCACCTGGTTCTATGGGGGTGGTGGATATGTCGGGTTCCAGGATGGAAAGACATGGCTGGGGCCGACGGGTATCGTCGGCATGGATTACAAGTTTGCTAATGCACCGGTGAATCTGTCGCTGGACTGGAAACCGGAGTTGGATATACTGCCGGATATCAATTTTGTGCCGGGTGCGTTCGCCGTTTCGGTGCGATATACCTTCGGGCGGACGGCCGCTAAGTAGCGGCTAGTCCCTGATATGGTTTCGCGAAAAGAGACCCCCCGCTGACGCGGGGGGTCTCTTTTCGCGTCGGGCCTTTCGCCTTTTTGCAGGAACTACTGCTTTTTTTTGCGACTTTTAATCTATACTTGCGGCTTTTTGCAGTATTTTAGCTTAATTTGGCAACTCGTAACCAAACCATATATGCTCAAACCCGAGAGACAAGCCTTTATCGTACACCAGGTCAACCTGCACAATCAGGTACTCTCAGCCAGTCTAAGCCAGGAGCTCGAGGTGTCAGAAGACACCATCCGCAGGGATCTGCAGGAACTGGCAGATAACAACCGGCTCATTAAAGTGCATGGCGGCGCCTTATCCCTTTCTTTTAACGAACCCCACCTCCCGACAGCGCAAGTTTATGCCCATGCTCAGAAAAAACTGATCGCCCGCAAAGCCGCAGCTCTTATCCAGAACGATATGTTCGTGCTCACCACCGGCGGTACCACCCTGATCGAGCTGGCCCGGCACTTATCCCCTACCCTGAAAGCTACTTTCATCTCCGGCAGCCTGCCCGTGGTGCTGGAATATACGCACCACCCGCTGATCGACGTGATCCTCATCGGGGACAAAGTGTCTAAGAATTCCAAGATCACCGTAGGCGGCGAAGCCATCAGCAAGATCAAAGAGATAAAGGCAGATATCTGCTTTCTCGGGGTGAACGCCATCGATGCCCGGTACGGTGTTACCGATAATGACTGGGAAGTGGTACAGGTGAAAAAAGCAATGATCGAGTCCGCCCGGATCGTGATCTGTCTCACCATCGCGGAAAAGCTCAACACTTTCCAGCCTTTCCATATATGCACTGTCGAAGAGATTGATACCCTGATCACCGAACTGCCGCCTGAAGACCAAAGACTGGCGCCCTATCGTCAAAAGGGTGTCCAGGTGCTGTAAAAGAATTTAATCCTCCCTTTTCTGTTGCTAACGTTGATAAAGCCAACCCGCATATTAATGCGGGAGATCATAATTTTTTAGACTAAAACCAAAACCAACCTAATCATGCGAAAATTGCTTCGACTACTCTGGTGCGCTGTGGCCTTATCCGGGAGTTTGATGGCTTTAGCCCAGGATCAGACGATCACGGGGCTTGTAAAAGATCCCAGGGACAATTCCCCACTGGCAGGAGCTACTATCCTAAACCAAAGAACAAAGAAAACAGTCCTTTCCAACGAAGAAGGGAAATACAGCATTGTCGCCAAACCCGGCGATATCCTGGTCATCTCCCATGTCGGCCGGAAGAATGTGCGGCTTACTATCGGTAATGCATCTTCCTATACCAGCCTCCTCGAGACAACCGGCGAAGACATGAGCGAGGCGGTAGTTACCGCGATGGACATCAAACGCAACCCACGCGAACTTGGATATTCCTTACAAAAAATATCCGGTACGGACGTCAAGGAAACCCAGCGTCCCAATATCATCAACAGTCTGCAGGGCCGGATAGCCGGCGCCACCGTCACACCAACAAATGGGCAGGCGGGCGCTTCTTCCCAGATAGTGCTGCGTGGTTTCAATTCGCTGTCGCTGAGTAATTCACCGCTGTTCGTGGTGGATGGCGTGCTTATCGACAATACTACGCTGACCCAGGCCTCAGGCCAGGGTACCGGCATCGGCCTGGCTTCCGACGGAGCCAATCATAATAATGACTATACTAACCGGGTAGCAGATCTTAGTCCCAGCGACATCGAATCGATAACGGTGTTAAAGGGTCCCGAAGCCACCGCGCTTTACGGTAGTCAGGCCAGTTCGGGCGCGATCCTGATCACCACAAAAAGGAACAATGTCAATGGCGTTGCCGTCAGCTATGACAACAGTTTTGGCGGGCAAAAGATCACCCGTTATAATCCAACGCTGGATACTTACAGCCCGGGCGTGAATGGCATCGCGAATTTCAACTATGGACTAAAACCATTGTATTTCGGTCCCGCCTATGATCCGAAGACAACAAACATCTTCGATAATATCCACCACTTCTTCAAAACCGGTTTTTCACAGGTGCACAATCTGGCAGTTGACTTCGGTAAAAGGGTTTCCAGCTTCCGTTTCTCAGCCAGCTATACCGACCAGAATGGAGTAGTGCCGACAAACGACTATACTAAGGCAAATCTACGGTTGTCCAATACCACCCGCATCGGGAAATTATTGGAGATCACTCCAAGTGTTTCTTACATCCATTCTAAAAATAACAAGCCTTTGCGGGGCATCGGCGGGTATCTGACAGATCTCTATGTATGGCGGCCCGATATCGACGTACGCAATTACCTGGATGCCAGCGGACGCAAATTGCTGCTCAATCCTGCCGACGCGACTAACCCCAATAGCGAACTGGATAACCCTTTATACAATGCCACTCAAAATAAAAGCCGGGATGTAACTGATCGTCTGTTCTCTACCCTGGCGATCAATTTCAATCCCACATCCTGGCTGGCTATCGCCGGACGGTTTGGTTATGATTATTATAAACAGGACGGTTATACCTTTTATAATCCTGAATCCAGCGAATACGGCACGGCTACCGGCGGCTACCTGGATAATTATTATAAAAAATATTTTGGCTACAATCATACCATCACGGCGACAGCCCATCATTCGCTGGGCAAGTTCAACGGCCGTATAATGGTGGGTACCATGTGGCAAAATCAGCGGCAGGAGATGTTTGCCGTCAGCGGGAGCAACCTGATCGATTCGAGCAGCACGGATAGCAGCAATACAAAAGTAACTACCCGCACCCGGCTGTTGCGTAACGTATATGGTTTGCCCAACCTGCAGATCTTCCGGGACTTTGCATATTTCGGTGAAGCCAGCATCAACTATGACAATGTGCTTTTTCTGAACTTTTCCGAACGCAGGGAAGAGTCTTCCGTATTCCCCAAGGCCAATCGTCATTATAGCTATCCCGGGCTCAGCCTGAGCGCCATCTTAAGCGATATCATCCCCGGCATCAAAGGCAACGTACTCGACTACTGGAAGGTCAGGTCTTCGATAGCGCAGACGGCACGTCTGGCCGACCCCTATTCGAACCAATCGGTTTTTGTCAACAGCAACTCCAGTGGCGGAGGGTTTGGCTATAGTTTTACCAACTCGAATGAAGACCTAAAGCCGGAAAGACAAAAAACATTCGAGATAGGGACTGAATTACGGTTCCTGCACAACCGCATATCCATCGACGCTACTTACTACAATACCAAGGTCACCGACCAGATAGTAGAAGGCTACCGCGCCAGTTATGCCACAGGCTTTCTCATCAATACGGCCAACGTAGCCAATACCCGCAATCAGGGCATTGAAATAACCCTTGGTGTCAATCCGGTACATAGCCGTGAGTGGAACTGGAATATCCTGTTCAACTTCAACAAGATGTTCAGCAAGGTGCTGACACTGCCGGGGTCGCTTACCGAATACTACCTGGGAGACACCCAGATATTCGGCGCCGCCGGTGTGGGCAGCACGGCCATCCGTGCCGGTCTCCGTCTGAATGGCCCGACTACGACGCTGACGGGCTGGCATTATGCACGTAACAATGCAGGGCAGATCCTCATCAACCCGGCAACAGGCATTCCCAATATACTCACCACCTGGCAGGTATTAGGGGACCGTAACCCAGCCTATACCCTGGGAACGACCAATGTCATCAGTTATAAGAATTGGAGCCTTAGCTTCCTCTGGGACCTGAAAGTTGGCGGCGCAGTATACAACGGTACGGATGCCTATCTTACGCAGAGCGGCAGAAGCAAACGAACGGCCGACCGTATGACGTCACGTGTCATCAATGGCGTATTACAGGATGGACTGGAAAATACCGCCACCCCTACAAAGAACAATATTTCGATCACCCCCTATTACCAGGCGAACTATTATACGGCTATGCCGGATGAGGAGTTTATCCAGAAGGATGTCAACTGGTTCCGTCTGCGCGATCTGACGCTGAACTATACATTCAAAGGTCCCTTCGTTCAAAAGCTGAAATATGTAAAGCACCTCGGGGTTTTCCTCAGCGCCAACGACCTGCTGCTGTTCACCAACTATTACGGTGCAGACCCTGCCGCCAATGGTGTTACGGCTGCCAACCAGGGTATCGGCGGTTTCGGCATCGACTATGGAAATCTTCCGGCGCCGATAAGCGTCAATATCGGTCTTAAAGCATCCTTCTAAATCCAAGTACTAAAAAAAGAGATTATGACTAGCAATAAATTTTTAAAAAGGATACTCTTCGTAGTGCTGCTGGCCTCGATAGTATCCCTCTCCTGCTCGAAAAAGATCGATGATGCATACCAGAATCCCAATGCGCTGGTCGTCGAGCCGATAGAGCAGTTGCTGCCCAGTGTGATCGCCAATTTCGTCGGCGGGGCCAACTCCGGCAACAGCGGCAACGGGACGGCGGGAGACGCGATGTACATCGGTCGTTATATCCAATTCTGGGCGGCTAACGCGAATGGCAACCAATACGACCAGATGGGCGGCACTACCGGCAACAACGGAGGTGCGATAGGATATGTCTGGACCATGCACTATGCAACGATGGGGCAAAACGTCAACAAGATCATCGAATGGGGCACGCAGCAGAAAAAATGGGACTATGTCGGCGTAGCCTGGGCCATACGCGCGTGGAGCTGGCTGACGCTGAGCGATGAATACGGCAATATCATTTTAAGAGAAGCTTTTGACCTCAGCAGAACACAATTCGACTACGACACGCTGCAACGCGAAGCCTATGATACTGTCCGGGCAACAGCCTACCGGGCACTATCCTTCCTAAACAGGACGGGAGACAGCGTCAGCCCAACCAATCTTGCCAAGGGAGACCAGTATTTCTATAATGGCGACGTCAACAAATGGAAAAAGTTCGTCTATGGCGTGCTGGCAAGATCGTACGCCCATTTGACCAATAAATCCAATTTCAAACAACAATATGCCGACTCGGTGATCAAATTTGCCAACCTGGCTATGACCGATAACGCAGACAATGCAGTAGTCACCTTTGCGAATACCGGCGTTTCGGGAACGATGAATTATTTTGGTCCGACCCGGAGTAACATCGGCTCGTTGCGACAAACCAGTTTTATCGCCAATCTGCTGAATGGGAATAACTCGACCTTTGGAGTCGCTGATCCCCGGGCCTGGTACCTGATACGGGAAAATGCCAATGGCACATTCCGCGGAATACGCCCTGATCACGGGGATTCAGCTTCTTCGGGACTTGCCGGCAGCGATCAGCCGCAAAATTTCTGGGGCGGAAAATATACGGCCAACACAGCAGCCAATGATAATGCAGCCCGCTATCTGTTTCGCAACGGAGCACCTTTCCCGATGATGACGGCCAGCGAAATGCAGTTCCTCATCGCTGAAGCCGCTTTCAAAAAAGGAGACAAGTCTACAGCACTGACAGCCTATACAAAAGGCATCAGCCTGGACTTCGACATGCTGACCACTACCTACACGGCGAATATCCCGGCTCCCAATGTGATCACCGGTGCGACTAAGGCTGCCTATATGAGTAATGCTTCCGTCGTGCCGACCGACCCGAATGCACTCACTCTCAGCCAGATCATGCTGCAGAAATACATCGCCCTCTATGGATGGGGCGTACACGAGACCTGGGTAGATATGCGTCGGTATCATTATATCGACAAGGACCCGGACCATTCGGCCAACCAGGTGTATGCAGACTGGCAGCCTCTCGCTGCGTCAGATATATGGCCACTCAATGGCGGTGAATTTGCTTATCGCGCACGTCCGCAGAATACCTCCGAATTCCAATATAATCTCCAGGCGGTGACGGCTATGGGTGGTACGGCTGCCAACTATTGCGTGTTCAATACCTGGATCACCCGGAGCGGTGATTAATAAAGGCCATAGTCAGTGAATGATTTTAAATATTCTAAAAGACTTGAAATGAAAAAATATTTTGTTTTTCCCGGAGTGCTGATAGCGGCGGTTGCCCTCTTCTTTTCTTGTAAAAAGGAGTATACCGTCGTCGCCACCGGACATATATCCACGGGCATGGCTTATCTCAAGATCGTACACGCCTCGCCTAACTTCGCAAAGTTATTCGGTGTACAGGATGGGATAAACGTGTTTGTAGGATCAACTAAAGTGAACGGACCGGTACTAAAATTTAACAGTGCCTACCCTGCAATAGGAAGCGTTAACACTTATGCGGAAGTACAGCCCGGTGACCAGGCCATTAAGATATCCGTGGGCGGAGTCGTCACCGGAGACTCCATCGCGGTGTATACCTTACAGAAGACATTGACAGCAGGCGCCTATTATACCCTGCTGATAACAGACAGTCTCAAGTCTGCAACGGATGCCGGTAAAGTATGGATGCAGGATAATTTACCGGGGCCATCGGCCGGCAATATCTCCCTGCGTCTGGTAAACATGGTACTGAATTCGCCCGACACCGTCAATCTGTATTCCAAACGTCGCGGGCAGGTATTGTTCCCGGGAGTAGTGCGGGATTCGGTAACCCCTTTTGCCAATTTCCCGACACTGACCAATATGCTGGATAGCTTTTATGTGCAGAAGGGGGGCACCAACCAGGCCACCCTGCTGATGACGTCGCTGATGTTCGATCAAAAAGCCTATACGCTGTATTATATCGGAGATACCGCCAAAGCCAAGACAAGGGTATTGACCTATGTACAAAACAAATAAAGGATTTTCGGATAAAGGCTCTATTAGACATGAGGATCCCCCCGCCCCGCCTTTCGGCGGGGCTTTTTTTACTTTTGACTGCTTTTTTATTATTTTGGACGCAAATGAAGTATCCATATGTTAAAACAGGAAAGACAGGCTTATATTATGCATCAGATAGATCTTCATAACCAGGTGCTTTCGGCTAACCTTAGCTCTGATCTGAATGTATCCGAAGATACGGTGCGAAGGGATCTGCAGGAGCTGGCTGATGGGGGTAAGATCATTAAAGTCCATGGGGGAGCCCTGTCCCTGTCGTTCAACGATTTTCATTCTCCGTCCAAGTACGTGTATGCGCATGCGGAGAAGAAAGCGATAGCCAAAAAAGCGACCCAGCTGATCAGCAAGGATATGTTTGTGATGACTACGGGCGGCACTACTCTGATAGAGCTGGCCAAGGCATTGCCTCAGTCTCTGAAAGCCACCTTTGTCTCCGGCAGCATTCCCGTAATAATGGAGTACACTTATCATCCAAACATTGATGTGATCGTCATCGGGGACAAGGTCTCTAAAAATTCGAAGATAACAGTGGGGGGAGATGCGATCATGAAGATCAGGCAGATAAAAGCAGACCTTTGTTTTCTCGGTGTCAATGCCATCGATGTGGAATATGGCATCACAGATAATGACTGGGATGTAGTACAGGTGAAAAAGGCGATGATAGAGTCATCGCAAAAAGTGGTTTGTCTTTCCATAGCGGAAAAGATCAATTCGCACCAGCCTATCCATGTCTGCCCGATAGAGGATATCGATGTGCTGATCACGGAGCTGTCGCCGGATGATCCATTACTGGAGCCTTACCGGCGAAAAGGGATCAAAGTTCTTTAATTTAGCCCCGCCTTCGGCGGGTTTTTTTATTTGAAAAACAGATAGCATAGAAAGATTGAACTGAGGATGCTCACAAGGTCGGCCAGCAGCATAGCGCCGATAGAATAGCGGATATTGCGTATCGCCACCGAACCATAATATACAGCAATTACATAAAAAGTGGATTCCGAAGACCCCTGCAGGATGCCGGAGAGACGGGCGGCAAAAGAATCCGGCCCAAAGGTCTTCATCGTATCCACGAGCATTCCCCGCGCACCGGCGCTGGTCAGGGGTTTGATAAGAGCGGTAGGCAGGCCGTCGACAAACCGGGTATCGGACCCTATAGCCGAGAAAAATTGTTTGATGACGTGAATGATCGAACCAAAAGTACCGCTGGTGCGCAGCATGCTGATGGCCACCAACATCCCTACCAGGTAAGGAATGATACGAACGGCTGTTTCAAAACCTCCTTTGGCTCCCTGTACGAAGGCATCGAAGATGTTGATCTTTTTATAAACAGCCCCGGCTACGATCAGCAGAAAGATCAGCAGTATCAGTCCCCCACTTAATGCCCGCGAAAAAGACTGTACGTGTTCCACATCGAGGCTGCGCACATACGCCACCAGGGCGCCCATAATGAGGGAAAGACTACCTATCCAGACGAGGATCGCCGGCTGGAAAAGGTTGATCTTTTGTTTGAACGCCACAATACACATAGAGCCAATGGTAGTAATAAAGGTAGCTATGACGATGGGAATAAAAACGTCGGTGGGGTCCGGTGCATGCATCGAAGCACGGATAGCCATGACGCTGACGGGTATGATCTGTAACCCCGAAGCATGCAGACAAAGGAACATGATCTGGGGGTTGGATGCGGTCGTCTTATCCGGATTGATCTCCTGCAGACTTTCCATCGCCTTCAGGGCAAAGGGGGTGGCGGCATTATCCAAACCCAGCAGGTTGGCCGAGAAATTCATCACCATATGCCCCATGGCGGGATGCCCTTTGGGAATATCGGGAAAAAGCCGGGTGAAAAAAGGACCGGTAATGCGGGCTAAGAGACGAATGCCGCCTGCTGCTTCCGCAATACTGACAAGCCCCATGAACAAGGCCATGATGCCGATGAGGCCCAGGGACAGGGTGACGGCATTGCTGCAGGTCTCGATGATGCCGTTGGCATCCTGGATACGATATAGCGGGGCGTGGATGGTTTCCGGGGCGGGCGGTCCGGCTGGCGCGGGCGATGGGGCTGGCGCGGGCGAAACAGATGGCGCAGAGGGCGCGGGGGATACGGATGGCGCGCGGGATACGGATGGTGCGGGGGATGCCGCTGATGGAACACGGATCGTATACCGTATGGTATCCCCCGTCTTGCCGGTCACCATGCTGCCGAATATCTCCCCGTCGGTAGGCACAAAGAAATAGCGGGCCGCCGCCACTACAATGGAAATCAATATAAAAGCCGCCCAGATCCTGCTTAAAGCCATGTTTTTAATTTTCGCCCGGAGCCATTTAGGTTATGTTTATCATAAACGCCCTGAAATTAGCATTAATTGCCTAATTTCGCGGCCGAAAATGTGCATCCGCCGCCATCGGCTCAAAAAAGAATAAAAAAATATGGCTTTACAAGCAGGCATCGTAGGCTTACCAAATGTTGGAAAATCGACACTATTCAACGCTGTCAGCAATAGTGCCAAGGCACAGGCCAGCAATTACCGCTTCTGTACCATCGAACCCAATACGGGACTGGTGGATGTACCCGACGAGCGGATCGATAAACTGGCCGAACTGGTGAAACCGGATCGGACCGTCCCTACCCAGGTGGGCATCGTGGATATCGCAGGGCTGGTAAAAGGCGCCAGTAAAGGAGAAGGGCTGGGTAATAAATTCCTGGCCAATATCCGCGAAGTAGATGCCATTGTCCATGTGATCCGTTGTTTTGAAGACGAGAATATCCTGCGCGACGAAGGCGCCATCAATCCAGTAGGCGATAAAGAGATCATCGATACCGAGCTGCAGCTGAAGGACCTGGAAAGCGTCGAGAAAAAATTCAGCCGGACAGAAAAGATGTTGAAGACCGGCGACCCCAAGATAAAGGCCGAGTACGAAGTGCTCAAACGCTGTAAAGACCACCTGGAACAAGGTAAAAGCATCCGGGAGCTTGGCCTGTCAAAAGAAGACAAGGTAGCCGTTGCCGACCTGTTCCTACTCACCGAAAAACCCGTGCTTTATGTCGCCAATGTAGACGAAGCGTCTATGCATACGGGTAACAAATACTCCGAGGCTCTGAAGGCGGCCGTTGCCGGCGAAAATGCCCAGGTGATCGTGATGAATAATTCCATCGAAGCGCAAATTTCGGAAATGGAAGACCCGGCGGACAGGGCGCTGTTTATGGAAGAATACAAAATGACCGAGCCCGCCCTGAACAAAATGATCCGCAGCGTATACAAGCTGTTGAACCTGGCGACCTATTTTACCGCCGGCGTGCAGGAAGTGCGTGCCTGGACGATACAGGATGGCTGGAAGGCGCCGCAGGCCGCCAGTGTGATCCATACAGATTTTGAAAAGGGATTCATCAAAGCCGAGGTCATCGCGTATAAAGATTATATTCAATACGGCTCGGAAGCCTCCGCCCGCGACAACGGAAAGCTGCGCATCGAAGGAAAAGAGTATGTAGTAAAGGATGGAGATGTGATGCACTTCCGTTTCAACGTATAGGACCCCGCGGACCGCAACCTGCCCCCGCGTCTTCGAATGCCCGCGGGGTAATTGCGGCGGCCTAGCGCCAGAACATTCCTCCTGATCCCGACTGCACCTGAGTTGTACCTTTGGGTATTACTTGTACTACGTTCTTGTCGGCTCCCGGCTCCACATTGTACGTCTTTCCGTCCGCGGGTATGATCGCCAGGTCCCAGAGCCAGGCAAAGGCCCCTGCCTGTCGGTAGTTAGTGCCGATGAGCAGGTATTTTCCGCCTGGGGAAAAGACAGGATAAGCTTCCACCTGCGTCGAAGTCGTCACCTGCGCCAGCCCGCTGCCATCCGCATTCATCATCCAGATGTGATTCCCTCCTTTAAGCGCAATCTTTGTGCCGTCGGGACTGGCTGCTATATCATTCCACTCGGCAAAAGTGAATTGTTTTACCAGGACGCCTTGCGTGAAGGCCGCGTTGGTGCGAAAAAGGCCATCCGAAGTGGAGAATAAGAGGGTATTGTCGGGCATCCATACTACCATATAGTTGAATTTTTTCCCGTTGAAAGACGTGAGGTTGTGTAATATATTTCCTTTCAGGTCCATAATGACAATACCGTTGTCGTAATTAGGCTCTGTGGCAATGAGCTTGCCATCCGGAGAAAGGGTTGCTGAGGTATAGTCCCCGTCTTCCGGATAAAATTTGAATTGTGTGATAATGGTGCCATCGCTGAGATTGGTCAGCGTATACAGATTGGCGTCATAATCCGTACCGGGCGCGTCGGCGGAGGTCAGCATGCTTTTTCCGTCGTTGCTTATGTAATAACTGTGAAGACTCGTATTTTCCGGCATAACGGTGGATTTGACGCCAGTGGACAAATTGATCTTCTGAATGCCGTCTGTCGCCCAGTCGACAAAAATGGCTCCCGCGCCGGTGGTGGTCCCGGTGCCTGATCCGGTGGTCCCGCCGCCATTGCCGCCGGAGTTGCCTCCATCTCCTTTTTTGCTGCAGGAAGCCAGTAGTATCAAGGCTGCTAAAACGATATTAGTGATTTTCATATTCCATGTTTATGGAATTAAAGGTCACGAAAGCGTAAGGACCGGACAATCGCTTATTGCCGGTATTTTCTTTCTACTGGTATTCCGGTATAAAAAAAGCCCCCGGATGGGGGCTTTATGTGTGCTGCGGTGGAAATTTCTAGAATACATTATAGGCGTAGCTGATATAATATACTCCGCCGATAGCGGGATTGCCGTATTGGCTTATATAATAATGGTTAGTCAGATTGGTAGCGCCTAATTTGATCATAGAGTGAATGTCCAGCAGCTTGTAGCTGATCTGTGCGTCCGCGGTGCCGAAAGAGCCAACAGGTCCCTGACGGAAATCGCTTTCCGTAAAATAAGAGTTCTGCCAGCGATAGAGAATGCTGAAACCAAAACGTTTCTGATGGCCAAAACCAGTATTGGTGAGCCCGACATTGAAGCGGAAATTAGGCGTATTCCAGTACGTGACAAAGTTGGAATCGGGATTGTGAATATGGTCAGAAGACGCGTTGACATCGATGCTAAAATTATTCGGCAGCAGGAACTGCATGCTGGCGCCAAATCCGTAGGTGCTTACTTTGTTGGCACTGTTCACAGAAACAGAAAAACCCTGGTATGAGTTGGGATCCGCAGGATTGATGGTAGCCGGATTTCCTGATTTGGACTGGATGACGCTAACCCGGCCGATAAAATCATTGTACCGGGAATAATAACCATAGACATCCAACAGGATCGTCTTATTGTAAAGCCCTTTATACCCTAATTCATAGGAGTTAGCCGTCTCCGGTTTGTAAGTGCCGAAGGTCTGCAGTTGACCCGTATTGGCATTGATCACCGGATTGGTATCGAAATGATAGAAATTCCTCAACTGAGGCAGCCCTCCAATAAGGATACCACTGCCGATATTCAGATTGATCCATTGGTTCTGGTTGGTGGGAAACCGATAGGCGTTCTGATAAGAAGCCCGGATATAGTTATCCGGCGCAACAGTGACGACGGCAGAGACACGCGGCGTGAATTTCCCTTTAAAATTCTCATTCTTATCATAGCGACCGGAAGCAGTGAGCTTTAACTTGTCCGCAAAGAATTTTTTAGATAGTTGCAGGTAAGCGCCCCATTCATTGGTATGGATACGTCCGGCGCTATCCGCAAACAAAGTTCCCTGTGAGTTGAGCACATATTGCCGCCAGTTGGCCCCGACAAGCACCTCGGCAAATTTTACATAATCCGTCAGGTTGTACTGCCCCTCCGTCTGATACAGATTGGTACGGTCGAGAAAAAGGCCGCCCCTGGGGATGGGAATGGCACGCACCTGGTCGAGAAGGCTTTTAAAAGCCGCGGTACCGGGTTTGGGGGCGCCTGCATCCGCAGCCGCGCGTGCGCTGGCGTTGGCGGCATCTACCGAGAGACCGCTCAAACGACCCAGCATATAGGCTCCCGCATACTGGGGATACCAGCTTCCGGCAGCATTAGCAGGGTTATAACTGGGTTTTATCGCTTCGTTGAGCAACTGGGAAGTAACCGTGGCATTAAATGCCTGACCCGAATTTTCCTGGGTGGTGTAGGCGCGGATGAACCAGCGGTCCGATCGTAATTCCAGCTTGTATTGCCCTATTTTAAGGTCTTTCAGCGAATACCGGTCGCTGCCCGTATACACCGTGTTGCCAGTGCCATAGTTACCCATCAGGGTAAGCATCAGGTTGGGCTTCAGCTTGAAATAAAGCCCGGCGGACAACCGGAGTATTTCTGAGGTGGGATTGATGATATCTGTTTCTTTGAACCCTGTGCGGGACACCAGGAAAGGTTTTGAACCGTCTGTGGCCAATATCTGTTGAACACCGGGCGCTGCCGCGGGATTGGCCATCGCTATTTGCTGACCGGCTCCGGCCAGGAAAGGTGTCGTAGCGCTGGCGATATTGAGGGAAGTTTCATCCCCATATATGTTCACCCCGTTGTAATTGGGGTCAGAAGCGCGGGTGCCGGCAATGGGGTGGTTTTTTGCGCCGGTGCCGATACCCGTGTAGTTGGTCGAATCGGTGGCGACCCAGTCTTTCGCATTGATATATTGAACGCCTATCTTGAAAGCAAATTTTTCACTCACCTTTTGCCCCCAGCGAATTGCCGCGTTGTAATAGGCGGAGGCGCCCACCGGGTCTTTGTCTTTGGACCCCAGGTGCATACCCCCCACTTTTACTTCTGCACTGACCCCCTGGTATTTGAAGGGATCTTTGCTGGTGATGAGCAGCGTACCATTCATACCGCCGGAGCCATATAAGGCGGAAGAGGCGCCGGGCAACAGTTCCATATTATCCACGTCCAGCGAGGAAAGGCCGACGACGGATCCAACGGCGAAATTAAGGCCGGGCGCCTGGTTGTCCATACCGTCGACGAATTGGTTGAACCGGGCGTTGCCACTGCCGTTAAAGCCACGCGTGGTTAAAGACGTAAAGGTGAGACTGGAAGTAGTGACGTCTACGCCTTTTATCGACCGCATGATATCATAGTAATCCGCTATGGGAGCGTTACGGATGGCGGCCGCCCCCACCCTTTCGATGGACACCGGCGACTCCAGTATCCGTTCCGGTACACGGCTGGCAGCGACGACTACTTCTGTGCCCAGGATAGAAGTGGGTTTAAAGGCGATGTGCAATGGTGCAGAGGCGCTATTGACGGCGACCTCCTGCATCTCGAAGCCCACGGAAGAAAAGACAAGTGTCAGCGGCAGGGTTTGTGTGGTCGTCAGCTTGAAATTTCCCCTGTCATCCGTAAAAGTGCCGGCCGAAGCGCCTTTTATGGTGACGGAAACAGCAGGCACACGCTCATTGCTGTTGGCGTTTGTTACGTTACCGGTGATTGTTACGGACGATTGAGGAAAGGCAGAGATAGAACATAGAATAAGCAGTATTGCTACTGCCAGATAGGTTGATACTTTTCTCATTGGGCAAGTTTTCGTTGATAAGCTTTATGTGCCGGGAATACGCTTTTCCAATTATTAGCGTATTCCTGGCAAAACGCTAATAATTGTCCTTGGGACGAGGCCCTTCCAGGGCCTCTTATGTATTACTAAAATACACATTGTAATGTTGTTCTTAAAATTTAATTTTGCGCGCATGATACTTCAATTCCCCCATCAGACGAATTTCTACCGCGGAAAGGTCAGGGACGTTTACACTATCTCCGATAAGTGGCTGGTCATGATCGCTTCCGACCGCATCTCCGCCTTCGACGTGATCCTGCCGCGCCCGATACCCTTCAAAGGGCAGGTACTGAATCAGATAGCCGCTTATATGTTGAAGGCTACCAGCGACGTCTGTCCGAACTGGCTTGCCGATACGCCCGCGCCTAATGTAGCTATTGGGCAGAAATGCGAACCTTTTCGGGTAGAGATGGTGGTAAGGGGCAACCTCACAGGGCACGCCTGGCGCACCTATAGTTCCGGGAAAAGAGAACTGTGCGGCGTACCGCTGCCTGAAGGTCTGAAAGAGAACGACTACTTTCCCACGCCAATTATCACCCCCTCTACAAAGGCGGAAGTAGGGCATGACGAAGACATTTCCCGTGAAGAGATCATCCGCCGCGGCCTGGTCGGAGAAAACGACTATGCCCAGTTGGAAAAATATACCTTAGCCTTATTCCAGCGGGGCCGTGAACTGGCCGCCAAAAGGGGTCTGATCCTGGTGGACACGAAGTATGAATTTGGGAAGATAGGCGATACCATCTATCTGATGGATGAGATCCACACCCCGGACTCTTCGCGGTACTTTTATTCCGAAGGTTACGAACAGCGACAGGCAAATGGCGAGAGACAACAACAACTGAGCAAGGAGTTTGTGCGCGAATGGCTCATCGCTAATAATTTCATGGGCAAGGAAGGACAGACAGTGCCCGAAATGACGGACGAATGGGTGGATACCATCAGTAAACGCTATATAGAATTATACGAACGGGTTATCGGGGAAACCTTTAAACCGCAGGTGTTGAAGGATGAGGAGACTTACCAGCGGGTATTGTACGCGATCAGCAATCTGGATTAGGCGGCAGTGACGCTCCAGGGGAATGGTTGCCGGCCCGGAGCCAGGCATTCTCCGCCGGCGCTCTACCTGATCAAGCGGTGACTCCGCCGGTGACCCGCCGCCCGACTAATCAGCGCCTCCTTCCAGCGGCCCGCCGCCTTTCGGCAGGGTAAACGCAAACGTAGAGCCTTTCCCGGGCTCGCTTTCAATACGCATGCGCCCCCCATTGCGGGAAAGGAATTCTTTGCAGAGCATCAGCCCCAGACCGGTGCCCGCCTCTCCTTCCGTACCACGGGTCGTATAATAGTTCTCATCCATTAGCTTCTGCAATCCCTCCTGGCTGATACCCATGCCCGTATCCTGGACCATGACCTCAATGTGCGAACGCATCTCCCGCGCATCTACTGAAATGCTCCCTTCTTCAGGAGTAAATTTGATGGCGTTGGACAGCAGGTTACGCAATACCAGGTTGATCATATCCTTGTCGGCATACACGTATACCGGCCTTTCTATCTTACTCTGGATATATATGTTTTTTGCCTCCGCCTGCAGCCGCAGCAACTGAAGCACTTCTTTGGTGACACGGGCGATATCCAGCAGCTGGGGTTTCACCGATTCCGCCTGCATCTGGCTCTTAGCCCATTGTAGCAGGTTTTCCATAAGACCGGTGGTATAGGTCAGCTCGCTGACCACTTCGGGGATCAGCAATTTGATCTCGTCACCCGGCAGATCATAGAGCTGGACATTACGGAAAAGGTTGCGCAACGCATATAACGGGGATTTGAGATCGTGGGCTATTACCGAAAACAGCTTATTCTTGAGAGAGTTGAGCTCAGTCAGCTGCTGGGTCTGCTCTTCGAGCAAGGCGGCTTTGCCGGTGATATCCGCTTTTTGACGCAGGATCTTCAGATTGCTGCGGCGCAGTTGCCAGTTCTTGTCCCGCGTCTGTTCCTGATAACGCGTATTTTCATTCTTTATCAATAGCAGACCATAGAAAATGTAGAAAATGGCCAGCAGGTGGTTAAAGAGATAGAAATAAAAATCAATTTTCGCCAGGCTGAAGTCATAGTCTTTCCAAATGGTACACACCATAAAATAACAGGTCATGGAAAGAGAGAACGACAGGATAATGTTGTATAGATTGTTCAGGAAGAATACCGACAGGACACCGTACAACACAAAAAAGAATTCTATGCCTGCGTCTATACGCAAGGCGTAGATGGACGCGGTGAACACCGGGTATAGCGTGAAATAAATGATCCTTGCTAATTCATATTTGCCGTAGGCATTGGCGACCAGGACGATCAGACTGATGAGGGCAGGCGAACATCCGACGATGAAGGCGATGATGGGTAGATGATCCCTGTAGAACACGCCGAGCAGAGGCACGACCACCGCTGTCAGCAGCCCCAAAAAATTCATGGTGTTGAAGATGCCCAGTTTCCTTTTCTCATAACTGCCCAACGAAGGCCTGTACCCGATGTTCGAGATATAACCACGTAAACGGAGAAAACCTTTTACAGCTTTGTGCATGGTCAGGGCCTTTGGTTTTAAGGGTTCAGCCGGGTACGAAAGAAAGGATTAATTGCGCTACTAAACGATTTATCGTGCTACTAAGTAAAAAATCATAAACGTACGTTATACACTTTTTGTTGGATTCAAAAATATTAGATTTTATTTGAAACAAAAATTGTTACATATATTTATTTAAAATAATGCATGTATGCCGTGCAGGACAATGGCCTATTGGAGTGTTTTTCCGGCGGGTTATTCTTTTAATGGCGGTCTCAACCGCGAGCGGGATTTATTGAAGATATGGGTCCCTTTGTCGATGCCCTTCCGGAGTTCCTTTTGGGTCTCTACCGGCAAATGGATCGTCTCCTGGCAGGCGGGGCTGCAACACCCGTCATATCGCTCCGCACACTCGTCACACTGAATGAACAGCAGGTGGCAGCCTTCATTGCGGCAATTGGTATGTGTATCGGCGGGTTTGCCGCACTGATGACAATGCGCAATGATCTCCCCGCTGATCCGTTCGCCAAGCCGGTCGTCGAAAACAAAATTCTTCCCCCGGAATTTGTTTTCCAGCCCCTTCTCTTTCACCATATTGGCATAGTGAATAATGCCTCCTTCCAAGTGGAAGACATTTTTAAACCCCTGGTGCAGCAGGTAGGCGCTGGCTTTTTCACAACGGATGCCCCCTGTACAGTACATGATGATATTGCTGTCTTTTTTCTCCTTCAGCATGTCGGCAGACATCGGCAGCTGTTCGCGGAAAGTGTCGGAAGGCACTTCTACCGCATTTTCGAAATGCCCAACTTCATACTCATAATGATTGCGCATGTCCACGACGATGGTATTGGGGTCATCAGTGAGCTGGTTGAAGGCCGCAGCGTCGACATACTGCCCCTTATGACTCATGTCAAATCCCGGATCTTCTATACCGTCTGCCACGATCTTGTCCCTCACCTTGATCTTTAATACCCAGAATGACTTCCCATCGTCCTCGACGGCAATATTGAGCCGGAGGTCATGCAGTCCGGGAAGTCCGCGCAGATACGCCGCCAACGCATCGAATTTGGAGGCAGGCACGCTGATCTGGGAATTGATGCCTTCGGCGGCTATATAGATGCGACCAAAGACCTTCAGGGTGTCCAGGGCTGTATACAGCTCGTCACGAAAGGCTTTGGGGTCGTTGATGGGGAAATAACGGTAAAAAGAGAGGGTAGTCCGGGGTTCGGTTTCCTGGTATAAACGTTCTTTAAGCTCTTTTTGGGAGACGCGATTGTGTAAAACGGGCATAACCCCACAAAAATACAAAAAATCCGTCCTATTGACCGCGTCTGCCCCGTCCGCCCCCGCCGAGCAATCCCCCCAGTCCCAGCCGGACACCGTTTTGATAATAATGCCCGTTCAGCCAGGAGCCGACCCAGTCCACGCGCAGTAGCTTGAAGATGTTCTCGAACCCGCCAAAGACCTCCAAATAATTGTTGTTGCCATTGACATAGAACGCGTTGGAGCCCCCCACCAGGAACCAGTTGAGCCGACGGAACCCTGGTATCTTATTGGTCAGGAACCCATTGAAATGATGCTCGATATGCCCGGTCGTATAGAAAGAGGCCGTGGTGCTGTTGGCATAATAGGGCGCCAGTTGGAAGCTGTTCAGGTATTCACTGGCCAGGAACACCTGGTTGCCATTGAAATGCTGGTAGTCCTGAATGTATACGGAGCGGGTATTCATGAAGCCGCCAATGCTAAGCCGGTAGCGTAACAGTCCGCGTAGTTTCAGGTCGAGATCGTCAAATACAGAGAACCGCCACTTATCGAAGTTGACGTCGCTGCCCAGCACACCGCTCCATCCCTTTTGGTAATTGAGAGAGAAAGTCGGGTATTTTGAACCGATGGATACCTTTTGCCGTGGAAATTCAATGAATTGTTGCCCGGGCTGATATTCGACATTTACCGACGTGATGACTGCCTGATGCCGGAGGAATTGGCCGTTTAGCTGTTCGACAGGGTAATTCGGCGTGAATTTGGTACTGCTCGTTTTGGCCCAGGTGTATCCGGTGGTGTTGTCGAGGGGCAGCCGGTCTTCATACAGGGCATTTACGTTCAGGTGCAAGCCATTGTCCCAGCGGGTAGCAGACCCTAACTCCGTAAAATAATTTTCATAGATCTTCATGTAGTTCCTGCCCCATAACAAGATATATAAGGAGTTGATGTCCTCCCGGATAGGGTTTTGCGGATTGAACTGGGACACCCGTTTGCCTCCGGACAGCGACCATGTCTGTACAGAAGAATTTACACCTTCTTCTTCCTCCTCCTCCACATGCCGCCGCACCCAATCGAGCTTTCCCCAGGCATTGAAATGGGTATTATGGAAGCCATAACGAAAATGCGGAGACAGCCGGAGAATGGACTTCCCATCTTTCAAGCCCTGGCTCAACGAACCGGAGACGTTGAGGTCAATACCTTCCACCGTGTTGTAACCCAGGCCGGGGAGCAGCGGGTCCAGCGAATACCGTAAAGGCCGGGGCTGACGATAGTTACTTCTGTTGACTCCAAAGACCAGCAGTTGTCCGGCTTTGACCGGCCCCTGCCGCTTCAACAAGGTATCGCGGCGTGCCTGGCTACCTACCGAATCTCTGTTGTATTCATAAATGCTGTCGCGGGTGGTATAGTTCACCTTTTCATCGGGTTCCAGCGGCAACGGCCGTATCGAATCCCAGTACGCCCTGGTCTTTTTATTGACGGCCGTATCATAATGTATCAGGACATTGTTGAAATATTTCTTCCGCCATTGCGGGTTGACATCGTAGTTGTTGTAGACATTGACAAAATTACCGACGGCATCGATGCCGAAGATATTGAAGGTGAAATAAACCAGCTGGTTCTTCACCTGCCAGACATCGTTTTTTCCGGCACGACGTCTGCCTGCCTCGCCCACCGGCGCATGTATCTGTTGTATCTGCAGGGTATCCAATAACTCCAGTTGCGACTGTTTGAACAACACCAGGTCGAGACTATGTATCCGCCACTGCCCATCCACGATATTGATGGTGCCGGAGAACAGGGGTTCGTATTTACGCCGGGGGATCACCTGTATCTTGTTGACCTCCTTGCCGTCTTCAAAAAAAGAACCCAGGTATTTGTAGCGGTAATAGTTGAGCGCCGCGTCTGCAATCGGCGAAACGAATCCCCTTGGATTCAATTTTTCCCAGAACACGGCAACATTGTTCGCATAGAAATTGATAAAGGTGGGGAAGCTGACCCCATAGCCGTTGGAACCGCTTTCCCGCCCCGACAACACTTCCAACTTGATCTTATCCGGTCGTTTGAACGCTACCTTTGTCAGGGACTCTGACAAATAGATGATCCCTTTCCCCGCCGAGTCGACGCCCATTTCCTTTTTATCCTTATCCCCGATGGTCTGGCCAAATATTCTTTTAGGAAGTTTGCGGGTCTTCATAAGCGTTTTCATATAAGCCTCGCAGGTAAAGGAATCCAGCGGAGCCTCATAGTCCCTCCTTTTTTTGATGGCATGGCGGATGATGTCATAGGCCGGGTCTTCGCCTCCCGGACGCACGACCACTTCGGCCATGGATAATTGTTGTGGGGACAGCATAAAGTCCACCACCTGTTCGCCCGCTGACACGGTGATCTTTTTTTCCTGCCGCGTATATCCTACGTACTGGCAGACGAGGGTATAATTGCCGGGTGAAACGTCGAGGACGTAATGCCCTTCCGCATTTGCGGTAACTCCCCGCGTCGTGCCTTTTACCAGGATGGAGGAATAAGGTAAGATATTTCCTTTATCATCCCGGACAGTGCCGGTGATGCGGCCCGCATAGGTAGCGGTAACACTTAAAAATGCCAGTGTGCACAGGACAAGGTAACGTATCATCGAAAAGATCGAAATTTAGTGCAGCTGTTTAGAATTTAACGGACCGGCTTTAAGAATGCCCCGGTAAGAGCGCCGCCCCCACCGACCAGGGCGCCTATAAAGGCTGTAACAAGGATCAGCGCATATGCCGACCCGCCCAGGGAAAGCATAGCCGCGATCTTTGCGGACAAAATACTTTCATTCATCTGATCGATGACCAGGGCTATCCCGCCCCACAACAGGAAAACAGCCAGAAATCCGGAGAAAAAGGCGTGTAACGGCTTCTGGGGGATCAGCACGCTGACGAGGAAAGCAGCCCCTGCGATTGTCCACCAGGGAAGGAAAAGCCCGCAAATAAAGCTCAGCAGCGCGATAAGGAACATAGAGATCAGAAGTTTTATCATTGCAGGAAACGTTTAGTTGTTAAAATGCATTACCCATTTCACCCGCTTGTCTTTTATTTCGTCCGGCGCCATCACCCACAAAGGATAGTAACGGCCCGAAGCCCAGTAATCGATAAAGGTATCATAATAAGGACTTCCGGGATTGCCGCTCTGACCACCGGGATAGACGCCATATGCCTCTGTCTTACTTGTCAGCTGGACGATCATGCGCCAGCTGGGACCATGGAATTGTTTTGCCGCATTGATACAACGGGCGCCGCCGCCGATGGCCAGGTGTGTGCGGCTCAACTCAGGCAGCCGCAACAGATGTCTTGCCCAGGTGTCCTTATTCTTGGCCCAGGTGAGGCGATCGTCTTTTGCATCCTGCTGCAGTTGGGGTATTATTTTCAGGAAAGCATCAGTGACCACTTCCCCGAGTGTTTCTTTTCTATCCTTTGTATCCTTGTTATCGATGAAAGACCAGGCTGTATCCTTTAACAGGGCTTCCAGCACGGTACTCTCGTGAGGACGCATAAGGGGCAGAGAGCTCCCGGAAAAATCATCGTCCAGTATATTTTTTTCCAACTGGTCCCACCAGTATTGAAAGATAACAGGGCCTTCCTCCGATGCATTGTTCATAAGATTCCATTGCCGGAAGGTATTGAGAAAGACCGTCGCTTCGTCGTTGAGCTTCGACCTGTCGATAAAACGCAACAGCAGCGGCCGCGCCATCTCCGCAAAAACGTCGAAGTTGTCCACCTGCATTTTCATCATGTCTGCCGGCGTAATGGAGTTCATACGATTTAAGTACCGGTTGATGATCAGCCCGCGATAGATGGGGAAATCGCTTCCCAGATAATAGGGATAGGTGGAGTCTGCCGGCTGCTGGTTAGCACTGCTGACAAAACCCCGGTTCGAAGTGTCGGCGAACATGTAGGGATTCTCCTCGCGCCGGATGGAGTCTGACTGCCACATATAGGAACTGTCTTCTCCCGGCATGACAAAGAGTCCCTGCCCTTTCCACTTGGCGGGGAATTCACCTTCTTGCCGGATCGCTACTACGCCCGCCTTGTCGGCAAAGACAAAACTCTGTCCGGGACATTTGAACAGCTCCAGTGCCTGTTTGTAGTCGTCGTAGTTTTTAATGCATTGGAAACGGCTGAATGTAGCCAGTTCGTTGGAGGTATCCGCAGCCTTCCAGCGGACAGCGTAACTGCGGCTGGAAGCTACATCGGAGTAACCGGTATAGGTGGGATCGAACATTACCGGACCAAAAACCGTCGTAGCCACCGTATCGTAAAAAGCAGGAGCGTCTTTTATTTTGATGGTATCCACCCGCATCGTGACAGCCTTCCATTGTTTGTTGAACCAGTATTCGCTGCGCGTATCGTCTTTGAATTTAATGCTGTAATAATCCCGGACATCCCGGCCGGCATTGGTGATGCCCCAGGCGCAGTTGTCGTTGAAGCCGATGATGATAAAGGGCGCTCCCGGAAAGCTGACGCCATAGGCATTGTAGCCGGGCGTATGGATCTGCATCTGGTACCAGATGGAGGGCAGGTTGGTGCTGAGATGCGGATCATTGCAAAGAATGGGCGCATGGCTTAGTGTTTTCGTCCCGCTGATCGCCCAGTTATTGCTGCCATTGCTCTTTTCCGATTTTAGCTCCCTGTCTGTAACCGTGACAGGATTGTTGAAATATAATGAATCTGCTGTGGCCGGCGCCTTAGGAACAAAGAATGGCGGTAAAAAGTGTTTGCCTTTGGGAATGATGGGATCCAGGCTGTCCTGCATGGCCGGGTACAGTTTAGCAAAGTCTTCTTTGCTGAAAAAGCTTTTGGCATTGGTCATTTCAAAATCGTTGTCCCCGCCGGCAAGGTCATAGGCCATGTATTTAACAAAGAGCGCTATCTTGAGATTGGTCCAGGGCTCCGGCCGGTAGTTGAGCAGCTTGTATTCCAGGGGCAGATCGCCCTCTTTTAACTGACTGATCCAGGCATTGACACCTGCCGTATAGGCGTCACAATCCTTTTTTGTCGTACTATCTTTCTCCATTTCCACCAGGCTGGCCTGTGCTGCCGTCACCATTCCCAGCCGTCGCATAGCGCGGTCATAGGTGAGATAACCGTTGTCCTTACCCGCGCCCAATACTTCGCTGAGCCGGCCGGCAGCAGCAAAGGTCTGGAACTCCATCTGCCAGAGACGGAATTTCGCATGCAGGTATCCTTGTATATAACAAGCATCGGTTTCACTGTTGGCATAGACATGGGGGATAAGGTTCTCGTCAAAATAAACGTCTCCCTTTTCCTTCAGCCCCGGCAGCGTTACCGACCCCGAAAAGTCTTTTCCAACAGGCTCCGCATTCTGCCAGAACCCATGCTGGGGGCTCAGGAAACTACCCATCACAGGAGTCTTCTTAAGACTTCCCCATTGACGATTCAGGCAAACGATCAAGCCGGTGGTTAGAAGGAAAGAGAGCAGGAATGGGACAATTCTCATACCAGTGATTATTATTTTGGTAATAGGGTTAAAAGTAGTCTATTTTTTCAAATTCCCAGAAGTGGTAACCGAAAGTGGTAATACCACAAAATGGTATTGTTACATTGCATTTATCGCGGCATTTTTGCATAGGTAAAAACATCGTACTCTTAAACTTAGTTCAGGTGGTTCAGGTAGATGATAGGCCGGTCTCAGTGGTGAGCCGGCTTATTTTTTTCCCTTTCTTATTGTAGCAATGCGATCAGCCTGTCTATTTCTTCTTCAGTGTTGAACGCATGCAGGACGATACGCAGCCGTTCGCTATCCCTTGGAACAGTAGGATACAGAATGGGGCGAACATCCAGCCCCGCATCCTGCAAGCGCATGGCTAACTGCTTGACTTCTTCATTGCCGGGCACGATAACGACCTGTATGGGTGTCGGGCTGTCCAGACGCTGATATTTCAGGGGGGCTTGCTGAAATTTTTTTATGTGTTGGTTTAACTGGCTTCTTTCCTTTTGCAGGCTGGGAAGCAACTGGTATGCAGTGTCGATCGCCTGCACACTGGCCGGCGGCAAGGCCGTCGTATAGATGAAGGATCGCGAAAAGTTTATAAGATAATCTCTCAACAGGACGCTGCCCACCACAACAGCCCCGTGACAGCCTACCGCCTTGCCAAATGTATGAATGCGCGCAAAACATTTATCCTGGAGGTTCAGCTGTTGTGTTAATCCCTCGCCTTTAGGTCCGATGACGCCGGTGGCGTGTGCTTCGTCGACGATGAGATGGGCGTTGTAGCGGTCACAGAGTGCCGTTAGCTCCTGCAAAGGGGCCAGGTCCCCGTCCATGGAAAAGACGGATTCGGTGACGACAAAGATGGTGCCGCCGGTGGGTGAGGCCGCGCGGGCTGCCTGCAATCTTTTCTCGAGATCGCGGCAATCGTTGTGCGCAAAGGCGAATGCCTTTGCAAAGGAAAGTCGCATGCCATCTCGGATGGAGGCGTGGCTGAGCGCGTCGTAAATAATGGTGTCGCCCCGTTGGGGGATACAGCTAAGGAGGCCGAGGTTGGCATCGTATCCGGAGTTAAAGATGAGGGCGGCGGGTGTTGCATGAAAAGCAGCCAGCGCCTTTTCGGTTTCTTCTATGAGGAGGTAGTTGCCGGCGAGAAGACGCGAGCCGGCGCTGCCGTGGGACCACTCGCGTAAGCCGGTATTATCGTGCGCCCGCCAGGCTTTCCCGATCAGCCCGTTCGTAGCGATCCCCAGATAGTCGTTGGAGCAGAAGTCAACCTTCCCTTCCGGTAGCCGCAACTGGCGCAATGCATTCACCTCCTTACGTTCATTCAGCTTTTTTTCGAGAAAACCCTCTGCCGGCATAGCAAATTTTCCGGCAAACCTACATAAATATCGGCAATGGGGGGCGGAGCGCCGCGGGGTGAAGGTGCAGATAGGACCGGACGGGCGGGGGCGCGGGTCTTTGCGCGGGTGGCGGAAGACGCGCGGCAGCCGCGAATAACTTATTTTTGCCGGATGGAAACCGCTCCCGAACAAAAGAACATCCTCGGCCTCCAACTCCCCACCGATCCCAGATGGGTCGACCTGGCCAGCATTTCCCTGGAAGACATCCTCACCGACCATGCCTGGTGCGAACAAAAGGCGGCCACCAGTTGCATTTCCTTGATCCAGCGGTATAGCGCAAAAGACAAACTGGTACAGGAACTATCCCCCATCGTGACGGAAGAATGGGGCCATTTCCGGCTGGTGCTGGCTGAACTGCAGAAAAGAGGGCTCCGCCTGGGGCGCCAGCGCAAAGACCTCTATGTAAATAAACTGATAGAATTCCAGCAAAAAGGGGGCAGTGAAGAAGAGCGGTTCCTGGACAAATTGCTCATCTTCGCCCTCATCGAGGCGCGCAGCTGCGAACGTTTTAAACGACTCAGCGAAGGACTCGATGACGCCTATCTGCGGCAATTCTACCGCCGGTTCATGGAGAGCGAAGCCGGACACTACCATTTATTCATAGAATTGGCCGAAACCTATATCGACAAAGAATGGGTGCGGCGGCGTTGGAAGGAATGGCTGGAATATGAAGCCGGCGTGATGGAGTCGCAGGAAGTTCGCGGCGACAGGATCCACTAACCCACCATCGCCAAACGCGAAAGATACAGATCGACAAATTCCGCAATCCGCGGCCGCCGGTATTGCATCACCCAACGTGGATGCGGCAGCGGAATGATCTCTTTGAAGAAGCCATGCTGCGCATTGATGCGGCTGAAATATTTGTAGTTGGTTCCTTCCCCCAGACAATAACAGGTAGAAAGAGTAGGCATCGTATCCAGCTGGACCCGGATGCATTTCAACATGAACGGCTCAAAATCCTTTATTAATTCCTTGTCGTCATAATAGTTGAGATTTTTACCGTGGCGCACGAAACCCAGCGGCGACATGGACGTAAAAAAGAAACGTCCATAAAATGTCTTCACCCCACCATACCCATGTATCATTCTATAAATAAACTCCCCGGACAATTCGGCCTTTTTCTTCATATCGTTGGGAATACCGCATTCCTTTTCAAGGAGCAAGGGATCCGTAAAAGGAACACCCGTGATGCCGGCGCCATGCCGGCCGGGGTTTATGCCGAAGATGAAGACCCGCGGATGCCTGTCGCTATAGAATTTCTCGTAGAACTGGCTGGCCAGCTGCCAGGTGGCCGGGACCTTAAACGGGTTCATAATCTCTATGCCGTCGCCCAGGGCAAATCGCGGCCTGAGGTTCCGGTAAAAGTCAAGTATGGCGGCAGCCTGCGTATCTAATGGTCCGGGCATGAGCATTGAATTGCCGCAAAACTAAAACTTTCCATCGAATACCCTTTAATCGTCATCTTTAGCTCCGGCAAAATAGGCCAGTTCTTCGGCAAGATCGAGAAATGGATATTCGCGGCTAAGTTCGGCCGTCCTGTTGCGGTAATCTTCCAGAAAACGTTGGTGGGCCTGGGTAGCCGGCTGGAAAGGTTTATGACGGCGGGCAATGACGATCTTCTTCACTTCCTCCAGCAGCCGGCGTGAAGATTCGTCGATGTAATGCTGAGTAAATTTCTCCAGAACGAACTGGGTAGCCGGGTAATTGGGATGCACCATATCGACATCATAAAAGCGATAGTCACGCAATACGTCTATCACCAGCTCGTAGGCCGGGAAATAATAAAGACGATCGAACTTGCCCGTGAGATGATGAACGGCTTCAATGAGCCGGGCCTTGCTACGATTGTTCTCTACAACTCCGTCCCGTATATGCCGGACGGGGCTGACGGTAAAGATGATCTGTAGCCCCGGATTGAAATAGAACAACTGGTACAAACAGCTGTCCAGGGCGGTATTGATCTCCTCGATGGTCATCAGGTGTTTGGTAAAGGTCTGTCCCGGGGCCCGGTGGCAGTTAGCGACGCTGGCAGTATCGGCAGGGGTACCTTTTTTCAGCTCGCCGGGAGCGCCGGGCGCAATGCGATAAGAAAAGGAGCTGCCGAGGGTAATGATCAGCCATTTCGCCTCTTTGAGAAAGTCGTGGGCTTTCGACTGTGCGGCGTTGATGTTTTTTAGCGTCTCGTCCTTGTCGATGTGTGAGAACTGGCTGTGGTGCTGCCAACTGTGCCAGAGCTCGTTAAAATAAACAAGATCGTCTTCTGTGTATATTTTTGGCTGAATATAGGAGATGAGGCTGCCGGCAACACTGGCGGCATCAAATAAAATACCATTTGGGTTTTGCAGGATATCAAATTTCCAGTCCCGCAGATTGTTGCCGATATGTTCCGTGAAACAGGAGCCGGTGAGCATTATTTTTTCTCCGTAGCGGATCGGGCTGGGCAAGGAAGGGATCGATATAGGGAGTTGGAATTCCATGTGTCAAATGAAGGTTTTTTCGGCCAGATGAAGGCTTTGTGCAAGGGCTTTTTCGTTGAGCTGGTGTAGAAGGTGACGTCCCCGGAAATGGCGGATCATCCATTCCGTATCCATATTCCCTACCAGTTCGTCTCCCGCCATGGGACAACCGCCGATGCCTTTCAGCGCGCCGTCGAATCTTTTGCAACCGGCCTGTAAGGCGGCGTCGAGCTTGGCGATACGGCCATGTGGGGTGGAATGCAGGTGAACGCCGATGGTAACACCGGGTAATTGTCTGATCAGATAATCCGTCACGGAGAATACCTGTTCGGGCGTGGCCAGACCAACGGTGTCGGCAAGGGAAAGAGTTTTGATGCCGAGCCTGGCCAGGGCATCCGCCCATTCAAAGACGACCTCTTCAGACCAGTGATCGCCATAAGGATTGCCAAACCCCATCGAAAGGTAAACGACGAGTTCCTTTTGCCGTTTCGTACATAAGTCCTGCATCTCTTCCACCGTAGCAAAAGAACCTTCGATGGTCTTATTGGTATTACGCAGCTGGAAGGTCTCGGATACGGAGAAGGGAAAACCGAGACAGGCTATTTCGTCGCAGGAGGCCGCGCTTTCGGCGCCGCGGAAATTGGCGACGATGGCCAGCAGGCGGGTTGCGGTGTCCTCGAGTTGTAAGCCTTTGAGCACTTCGGCGGTGTCGGCCATCTGGGGAATGGCGTGGGGGGATACAAAACTGCCGAAATCGAGGGTGTCGAAACCGACCTGAAGCAGCGCGTTGAGATAAGCGATCTTTTGCGCCGTAGGAATGATATGCGGCCAGCCTTGCATGGCGTCACGCGGGCATTCGACCAGAGAGATATGCGCCCCGGAGGCATCGGGCCGTCCAGAGCCGCGGGGCTGTCCGGCCGCGCCGGTTTGATGTGCATGACTCATTTCAAACGATGTTTCAATGCTTCGTATAAAATAATACCGGCAGCAACTGACACATTAAACGAATCAAACCCGCCCGCCATCGGGATGGTAAAATGTTCGTCCGCCGCCTTATGGATATATGGCTGCACGCCCTTATCCTCGCTGCCCATCACTATACAACAAGGCTCCCCCAGGGGAAGTTCAAATACTTTTTTTGGCGCGTTCATTTCACTGGTGTACACACGGATGCCATTAAGATGAAGCGTGTCGACGGCCTTTAACAGACTGGCGACCCTGCAGACATGGATACGTTCGAGGGCGCCGGCCGAGGACTTCATCGCTTCTTCATTGAGGGCGCCCGTACCCTTGTCGGGAATGATCAGCGCCTGGGCCCCGCAACACAGGGCCGACCGGGCGATCGCCCCGATATTGCGTACGTCGGTGACTCCATCCAGCATGACAAATAAAGGCGTTGCGCCGGAGCCGACAATGTGATCGACCACCTGCTGCAAGTCCATATAAGACACCAATCCGGCAAAGGCGATGACCCCTTGATGATTTGACCGGGTGAGGGAACCCAGCTTTTCCGGAGGTACTACCTGGATGGGGATCTTGTATTCACGCGCCAATGACCTGATCTCTTCGATGGATTCACCGGAGGTATTCCTTTGCAGCAATATCTTATCCACCGCGCGGCCGGACCGGATGGTTTCGATGAGGGGCTGACGCCCGATGATGAGGTTGTTTTTCTTCATGCTATAGTTAGTTCTCCTTGCAATGACATCAGTTTCACTTTTTGAATAGCGGCAACGGACATCGAATCCGTAATGATCCCTTTTTCGACCATTTGGTATGCCTCTTCAAAGGGCAATCTTTTTACTACTAACTGTTCTGTCTCTTCCGGCATGGCTTCCCATTGTTCAAGAACCCGGGCCAGGAAAAGGAAGGCCTTTTCGTCGCTGACGGAATTGGAGAGATGCATATCCATCAGGTGGGTCCATTCGGAAGCTACCAATCCCGTTTCTTCGAGTAATTCCCGCTGGGCCGATTGTACCGGCGGTATGGATGGGTCGCCTCCTCCTTCGGGTATCTCCCAGCTGTACTCTTCCAGGGGAAAACGATACTGTCCTACCAGCCAGGTATATCCTTCTTCATCGAGGGGAAGGATACCGATGGCTAAGTTCTTATATTGGACCTTACCGTAGATGCCTTTCCCGCCGCTGGGATTGAGAACGTCGTATTCTGTGACACTGATCCAGGGATTGTCGTAAACGGGCCGTTCGGAAAGTATAGTCCAGGGATTGTTCATTTGGTAAAAATACAAAAAGGCCGGCTTTTGAGGGGCCGGCCTTTTTTATAATGAGATTACTTTATTTGATGCCGAAAGCCTTTTTTACTTTCGAAACATAATCCAGCTTTTCCCAGGTGAACAGCTCCACCTTTTTCTTGATCTCTTTCCCACCGGGGGCGATGAAGGTCTTTTCGATCACCTGCGGCTGGCGGCCCATATGACCATAAGCAGCGGTTTCGCTGTAAATGGGGTTACGCAGCTTGAGACGGGTTTCGATAAAGTAAGGACGCATGTCGAACAGCTCCATAACGATCTTAGCGATCTGGCCGTCGGAGAGTTCTACCTTCGCCGTACCATAGGTATTGACGTTGATGCTGGTGGGCTGAGCGACGCCGATGGCATAGGATACCTGTACCAGGATCTCGTCGGCTACACCGGCAGCAACAAGGTTCTTGGCGATATGACGGGTAGCATAAGCTGCCGAACGGTCCACCTTGGAAGGATCTTTACCGCTGAAAGCACCACCCCCGTGAGCACCTTTGCCGCCATAGGTATCGACGATGATCTTACGACCAGTAAGACCAGTGTCGCCATGCGGGCCACCGATAACGAATTTGCCGGTGGGGTTGATATGATACTTGATCTTATCGTTGAACAGCTTGGCGTATTTTTTATATTTCGATTTTACGCGGGGGATCAGGATCTCGATGATATCGCTCTTGATCTTGGCCTGCATTTTAGACTCTGTATCGAAATCGTCGTGCTGGGTAGAAACCACGATAGCGTCGATACGAACAGGCTTGTTATTGTCGTCGTATTCCAGCGTCACCTGGCTTTTGGCGTCGGGGCGCAGATATTTGATGGCTTTGTTCTCGCGGCGAAGTGCGGCCAGTTCCAGCAGGATCTTGTGCGCAAGGTCCAATGCCAGCGGCATATAGTCTTCTGTCTCGTTGCTGGCATAACCAAACATCATACCCTGGTCGCCGGCACCCTGTTCTTCTTTTTTCTTACGGTCTACCCCCTGGTTGATATCCGAAGATTGCTCGTGGATAGCAGAGAAGATACCACAGGAATTAGCTTCGAACATGTATTCACTCTTGGTGTATCCGATCTTACGGATAACCTCACGGGCAATATCCTGTACGTCCAAATAAGCTTTGGATTTTACTTCTCCTGCCAAAACCACCTGACCGGTAGTCACCAGGGTTTCACAGGCCACTTTGGATTGGGGATCAAAAGCAAGAAAATGATCGATCAACGCATCCGATATCTGATCGGCTACTTTATCCGGATGTCCTTCAGAAACACTTTCACTAGTGAATAAATAAGGCATTTTGTTTTAAAGATTTAAATGATAATTAATGGGTTATCAGATGTGCCGGCAAAGATAATCGTCAAAACGTTATTTTAAAATAATAATATGTTATTACTATTTGCTCAGATCGGTATATAACTGCAAATAATCTGTTAAATCTGACTCGGCGTTAAAGGAAAGAACTTTTTTACCCCGGATCTTGCCAAATTCATCGATCAGCTTCTTATCGACCTTTTCGGCGCCAAAAGTAATGGCATCCGCATAGGTGGCACCGCCGCGGAAAAGAGCCGTATTATTAGCCTCTTTATATGGTTCGAGGTCTTTCTCCTTCATATTGGCGTGGATATTCGCCGTCTTTAAGAAGTCCGGACCCAACTTTTCCTTGAATGTATTTTGCCCGATGGTATAGACGCATTTGCTGTGGGCAAAGACCGGTTCTTTCTTATAGACAGTTTTGAGATATAAGGGGATCAAACCTGTCATCCAGCCGCTGCAATGGATGACGTCGGGCGGCCAGCCGAACTTCTTGACGGTCTCGAGCGCACCCTTGCAATAAAAAACAGTCCGTAACCCATTGTCTTCAAACCATTTATCACCTTCATCATGAAAGATGAACTTGCGTTTGAAGAGGTCTTCGTTATCCAGGAAATACACCTGAAGACGGGCATTGGGAAGGGAAGCAACTTTGATCTGCAGGGGATAATCGTCATTTTCGACAGAGACGTTAATACCGGAAAGGCGAACCACCTCATGAAGACGATGCCGTCTCTCATTTACCACACCAAAACGCGGCATAATACAACGCACTTCAAAACCATTGTCATTTGATTTAATTGCCAGCTTATTAACGATCTCTGCAAATTCTGTCAGCTCTAAATAAGGCGACATTTCGTTGGCAATAAATAAAATTCGCTTTTTTTGTAGCATTATTTTACAATAATTGTTGAGACCATTACCGGACAAGAGTCCGGTAAAAATGACATCAGGGCGATTGCAGTAAAAAATTATATTTTAGTCAATTTTTTGCTGCAATTCAATAACGAAATAGTTTGCAAAGGTACAATTTTTATTGGAAAATAGGCACTGTAGCCACTTTTGACGTTTAAATCACTAAAAAAAATGATTTTATTTAAAAAAACCAGTGACCTGAAGCGCTGGCTGGACCAGGAAAGGTCATCGGGTAAGACTATTGGTTTCGTCCCCACCATGGGGGCTCTTCATGAAGGACACATATCACTTATTGATATATCAAAAAAATCGTCGTCTTTGACGGTTTGCAGCATTTTTGTGAACCCGACTCAATTCAATGACCCCAAAGATTTCCAGAAATATCCTGTTACCCTGGAAAAAGATATCGTTTTATTGGAAAAGGCCGGAGTTGACGTCTTATTCCTTCCCGGGGCGGATGAAGTCTATCCCGACGGGACCAGCCATCTGGAAAAGTATGACCTGGGAAGGCTTGAAACCATCCTCGAGGGTAAATACCGGCCCGGGCATTTTCAGGGGGTATGCCAGGTAATGCGGCGGCTGCTGCAATTGGTATCTCCTGATGATCTGTTCATGGGAGCGAAGGATTATCAGCAATGTATGGTCGTACAGCGACTGATCGACCTTATGGGATGGAGTATCCGGCTGCATCGCTGCCCCATCGTGAGGGAGGCGGACGGATTGGCCATGAGCAGCCGCAATGTCCGGTTGACCCCGGACGAGCGGCAGCGGGCGACGGCTATTTACAAGGCGCTGAAGTCGGTGAAGACCCATTGGGGGGACGTGTTGGCTGACGAAATAGCAATAGCGGGGGAGGCAGTCCTCTCGAGGGTGCTGACGGAGGCCCTGCAGTTCTTAGCCGATGCCCAATTCAGAATAGACTATGTGGAGGTCGCCGATGCAATAACCCTGGAGCCGGTGGAGGCAGGCGCGTCAAATGCCGTGGTGTTGATCGCGGCTTTTCAGGGAGAGGTCCGGCTGATTGACAATATGATTTTGTCGTAACTTTGCGGCCGGAAAAAAACCGTCGAAAAACATGGACATCGAAATTCTGAAATCAAAAGTACACCGTGCAACGATCACCGAAGCCAATCTGAACTACGTGGGTAGCCTGACGCTGGATGAAGACCTTATGGATGCAGCAGGCATGATCGAGAATGAGAAAGTGCAGATTGTCAACGTTAATAACGGCACCCGCATCGAGACCTATCTTATCAAAGGCAAAAGGGGCTCTGGTACCTGTTGTCTGAATGGTCCCGCTGCAAGACAGGGTGCAGTAGGCGATATCGTGATCGTCATTTCTTATGCACGTATGGAATTTGAAGCCGCCAAGTCGTTTAAACCCCGGATCGTTTTTCCAAAAGAAGGAAATAAGCTGTAACTTGTACGGGTTATGAAGAAAAAAATATTGGTCCTGCTACAATATGTCTTTTTCGCTGCGCTGGCAGCGTTTTTTGTGTGGTTGAGCCTGAAGGATATGGATAGTCAGAAATGGGCGCAATTAAAAGACGCGCTCAACAGGGCCGATTACTGGATACTGGTACCGGTGCTGGGTTTACTTCTATGGAGCCACTGGCTCCGCGCCCTTCGCTGGCGGCAGTTGATGGAGCCAATGGGCTATAAGCCTAAGAAAATGAACGTTTTTTTGGGGGTGATGATAGGCTATTTTGTCAATCTTGGAGCGCCCCGTCTGGGAGAGGTGGTCAAGTGTACTGTTCTTGCCCGTTATGAGAAAGTGCCGGCGGATAAGCTTGTAGGAACTATTGTAGCAGAACGCGCATTTGATGTGGTCTGTCTGGCCATCGTATTCGGGCTGACCTTTCTTTTTCAGTTCGACGTGATCCACTCGATGACAGCAGGCAAGTTCGATACGTTATTCCATAACGCACAGGGCCAGACCTCTTATATTAAGATACTGCTGGCGCTGATCGCGGCGGTAGTCGCCTTTTTTGCCGGCAAATGGTTGTTAAAGCGTTTTGGCCATATCATTATCGTACAAAAGATAAAGAACATTTTCATTAATATCTGGCATGGCCTGACGAGTGTAAAAGACCTGAAGAACAAACCGCTGTTTTTTGTGTACAGTGTTGGTATCTGGAGCCTGTATCTGCTGAGCACATGGTTTGGCTTTTTTGCCATTGGCGCCACACGGCACCTGGGGCTCGCAGATGCATTGAGCGTACTCGCAATGGGCAGTGTAGGTATGATCGTGTCACCGGGTGGCATTGGTGCTTATGCGCTGCTGGTTGCCAAGACCGTTGCATTTTATAATGTTCCTTTCCAACCTTACGGTATGGCATTGGGATGGCTGCTTTGGTTTGGACAATTCCTTAGTTTCATTTTATTTGGTTCCGCGAGTTTTATCCTATTGCCAAAGATCAATAAAAAACCACTGGTCATCGAGCCCATCAAGAGCGAGACCATGGCATTGCATGAAATTACGCGTGGCGGCAACGACCCGGCATGAGTAGTGGGCGTGGCGAGCCGCGGACACGGCGGGTGGGCCTGAAAAACTTTTTGTATGAAAATACCGCAAATCATTCCCCGAAAGATATATGACCTTCCGGGCTTGTTACACCAGGTGAGACGCTGGCGCGTACTGGGGAAGACAATAGCATTCACGAATGGTTGTTTCGACATTCTGCACCAGGGGCATATTTCCTCTCTCTCCGATGCAGCCCGTGAAGCTGATTTTCTCGTTGTCGGCCTCAATTCGGATGCGTCGACCCGCCGGCTGAAAGGAGAACAACGTCCCGTCAACAACCAGGAAGCACGTTCCACTGTACTGGCGTCCCTGCTGATGGTGGATGCCGTGGTGCTGTTCGAAGAAGACACTCCGTTGAACCTGATAACGGCCGTCGAACCGGATGTGCTGGTCAAAGGGGGTGATTATACACTCGACCAGATCGTAGGCGCCAAAGAAGTAATGGCCGCCGGCGGACGGGTCGTGATCAATCCCATAGTAGCAGGCTTCTCGACAACGGGCATCATCGAAAAGATCTGTAAGTTATAGCCCGGTCAATTGACGTACATTCACTGATAAGCCGGTCAACTGATGAATATCCGCATATTAGTCATAGAAGACGAGCCATCCGTAGCTTCCGTCATACGAAAGGCCCTGGTTGAAGACCAATATGAAGTGTCGGTAACCCTGGATGGGATATCTGCATGGGATCATATCAACCGGTTCGAATACGGGCTTTTCATCATGGACGTCATGATACCCGGCATCAATGGCTTAGACCTTTGCCGGAAGATACGTCAGCAGGAAATACATACTCCCATATTGATGTTGACAGCGCTGGGTTCGGTTGACAATATCGTTACCGGACTTGATGCCGGTGCTGACGACTATCTGACCAAACCTTTTAAAATAGCGGAGTTGCTGGCCAGGGTCCGCTCGCTGTTGCGGCGGCCTGCGGCGGGGTCCAGTGGGTCTGGTCCGGGTCGGAGCAATGCCCTGGTGTTCGCCGACATCACGCTCAGTCTGGACGAAAAGAATGCCCGGCGAAAGGACCGGCTCATCGAACTGACCGCCACCGAATACAGACTGCTTGAATACCTGATGCGTAATCCCCGGAAAGTTCTTTCCCGGATGGATATCCTGGAAAAAGTATGGGGATATGATTTTCAACTGAACACCAAGACCGTGGACGTCTATATCAATTACCTCCGCAAGAAGCTGGAAGACACAGCCGGCAGCCGGGTGATTCATACGGTCGTAGGTATGGGCTATATCTTAAAAGAAGAATAAGCGATGAAGATCCAACTCAAGATCACCCTTCTGTTCACCGGTCTATGTCTTGCTGTGATCCTCCTCCTCAGCACAGCGGTATATTATTTTGCCAATGAGAAAGCATTTCAGGATTTTTATACCCGGCTGGAATTGCGGGCAGTCGTGGAATCACGGGTAAACTTCGAGGTCAGCGGCCAGAGCCAGCAGGCGTATGAGAACTTACGCCGCCAGCATCTCCAGCGTCTGCCGGAAGAAGAGGAATTCATCATCCGGATGGATACCCTCGACAGGATCAGGAATACTCCTTTGTATGAAGCCCTGGGTGACAGCTTTATCGACAATGTCCGGAAATATGGAAAAGCGTCGACCCGCCGGCGGTTCCAATTCTATACAGGGATCATTCACCAGGCGCCACAGGGACAGTATCTCATCATCGTAACTGCAGTACATAGTTATGCGCAGAATTTTCTTTCCAATCTGCAAAAGATATTGCTCATTGTATGCATTTCATCAGCCATTGTCCTGTTCAGCATTGGCCTGCTGTTTGCCAGACAGGTTTTATCCCCGATAAGGAATATCGCTAAAAGAGTCACCACGATCAGTGTCACGTCCCTTCATGAACGGCTGGAAGTCCAGGGTAAAGACGAGATTTCCGTCCTGGCAGCCACCTTCAACGATATGCTTTCCCGGCTCGAAACCGCCTTCGAGACCCAAAACAACTTTGTCGGCAATGCTTCTCATGAACTCAACACGCCACTGACGGCCATTATAGGAGAGGCAGACCTGGCACTCGCCAGGCCAAGAAGCCCGGAAGAATATCGGGATTCTATCCAGGTGATCATGGGCGAGGCAGAAAAGCTGCAATCCATCACCCGCGGCTTACTCGAACTGGCGCAGTCTGGTTTTTCCGGAACCCTGGTGTACGAGGCTGTCAATGTCGACGAACTGGTGTACAACAGTCTGCTGGTGGCCCGGAATGTCTATCCGTTATGCGAGATCCGGCTCGATAAAAGTCTGCAGCCCGACTCAGGCCGCAAGCTGAACTTACAGGGAAATGCGCAGCTATTCGAGCTGGCCATCTCCAACATATTACTGAATGCATGTAAATATTCCGAAGCTCGTCCGGTGACATTTGCCGTAGCCACCAGCAGAACGCACGTGATCTTTATTATCAGCGACCAGGGCATTGGCATTCCGGATAGCGAGATCAAACATATCTTTGATCCTTTTTTCAGGGCTTCCAACACGCGCCAGACGCGTGGATATGGAATAGGGCTGCCGTTGGCGCTGAATATTGTCCGGCTTTATAAGGGCAGCATCGATATCAGCTCGAAAGAGAACAAGGGTACGGAAGTGATCATCAAATTTCCGTTGTAAGTGGCCGCCGGCGGCCCTTGAGCTTTGCTGGCGGCCATCCGGCGTTTCTTACCGTTTTCTTACCACATTTTTACGGCATTTAAATCCGGCTCTTGCGGGTTTCATACCCCGCCGTTGCATCTTGCTGTAAAATTTACGAGTATGAAAAACATTTTATTGCCAACGGACCTCACTCTTGCCTCTCTTTATCCTGTCCATGAAATATGCAGACGGGCAGCCGGTGAGAAATGTGCTATCCGGGTCATTCACACGCTGACGATGCCTTCGGGCATTGCAGACCTTTTATTCCTGCAGCAGAGAAAGCCATATGATAAAGTGTCGCCGCAATTTATGGAGGCGCTGGAGCTGTTGCGGAAGAAATATTCAGGAGTCATCAATATCCTCTCGTTTGAATTCCTGTGGGGTAACTCGCGCCCCTATCTTGATCTTTATATAAAGTCGCGGGACATACAATATGTCTACCTGTTAAAGGACCATGTCTATGACGGGGGGCTTCCTCAGTCCGTCAACTGTGTACCTGCCTTGCAGAAATGCCAGGTGCCGTTGATATATATCACAAAAACAAACCCGGTGGAATTCGGAACGTTGACCACCCTATTGTATAAAGAAAAAATGCCTGCATAACATGCTACTGAAAAAGAATATTCCCATCAAATATATACTTGGCAAGATCAGGACCGAGTTAGTGCTGGTAAGCCTGTATACAATTGGTGTGGCCGTTCTCTATAAGGAGTTCGGCCTCACCCATCTCGCCATTCCGCTGGCTATTCCGATGATCATGGGCACCGTCATCTCTCTGCTACTGGCTTTCCGAAGTAACCAGGCATATGACCGCTGGTGGGAAGCCCGTACCATCTGGGGCGCCATCGTCAATGACAGCCGTTCGCTGGCCAGGCAGATCAATTCGTTCGTGCATGTTCCCGAACAGGAAGAGCAAACAAATTTTTTCCGTACGCGTTATATCCGGCGGCAGATCGCCTGGTGTTATAGTCTTAGCCGTAGTCTCCGGGGACAGGAGAGCACCTACGGCATCGAGAAATTCATCAGCCGCAGCGATATGCAGCACATTAAGAATTTCAACAATGCCCCGATGGCTATTTTGGATATACATGGCCAGGAATTGCAGAAAGCGCTGCGGGGCGGCCTGGTCAACGAATACCAGCAGGTATCCATCGACACTACCCTATCACGGCTGAGCGACGCCATGGGAAAATGCGAACGGATCAAGAACACGATATTTCCGTCCACCTATAGTCTCTATATCCACTTCTCCCTGTTGTTCTTTTTCCTCTTGCTGCCTTTTGCCGTAGTAGACTTCTTCGGCTACATGAGCATTCCGGTGGTCATGGCCATATCGGCAGTGTTCTTCCTGATAGAAAAAATGGCGATCCATCTGCAGGATCCTTTCGAGAACAAGCCCACCGATACGCCGATGACAGCCATCTGTTTCACCATCGAGCGCGATCTTAAACAAATGATCAGCGATATGCCGCATCATGCGGAGGCGAAGACGAATAACAAAATGTATTTTGTGTTGTAAGATATTGAAGAGCGCCCAGCCTGCCATTCGACGCATCTTATTCCATTTTCGACGCGGTCACTCAAAAGCGTTTAAAAAACCCCTTCGTTCGGAACTTAGTTTCTAAATTAGGTATATTCTTAATACCTAAACCCTTATTGCTATGCTTCAGGGCAGACGCACCCGCAAGGCTATAGCGGCAACGCTATTGATGATCCTTGTTACCAATACTTTTGCTCCCTCTATTTCCTATGCTCTGACGTCAGGGCCTACGCAGCCTGAGGCTACCAGTTTCGAGCCGGTAGATACGACGGATATGGTGAACCTGCTGACAGGGGGGCTAACCTATAATATTCCCCTGCTGGATGTTCCGGGCCCCGAGGGAGGTTATCCGTTAGCGCTATCCTATCATGCCGGCATACAGCCCAATGAAGATGCCAGCTGGGTGGGGCTGGGCTGGGATCTGAATGCGGGAGCCGTCAACCGGAATGTGAACGGCTATCCGGACGAGTGGTTCGGTGTAAACAACACGTCGCACGTTTATTGGGCCGGGGGAACGACTTCGACATTTAGCATCGGAGTAAGTCTTCCCGTTGCGGGTGCTGCCGGCGTCAGCTTTGGGCTATCTTTCTCCCAGGATACGTACCAGGGCTTCGATATGGGAGCTACATTCGGCGTATATTTCGGTCTCAGCAGAAACTCTCCTTTTAATGTTCATCTGGATTACGGGGTGAATCCCTTTGGGGGAGCAGTGGCCGATGTGGGTGTGGGCGCCAGTGCCGGAGGTAAGGATGGCGGCCTGACGGGGTCCCTGGGTCTGAATTTTACGACTGATCTCAACGGTCACAACAGTCTGGGATTCACTGGTGGGGTCAGTTATTCGACGGCCCGGCACGGTGATGAGAACAATCCCAAAGCAGTTACCGGTCATAACAGCTTTTCGTTGCTGGGTGCTTCCATCAGCACAGGCAGCGGAAAACCATCCCTGTCCGTAGGGGGGCTGACCGCACATGTCAGCAGCACCGCTGCCGCCCAGATACAAACTACTTCCTCGGGGTTTGACCTCGGCAATTTCGGGCTCCCTATTTCTCTGGGCTATAATAAGACGCGTTACTATATCGATCAGACTTCCAATATCACCACGTATGGATCCTTATCCAGCTATGGATGGACCCGGAACGGTGATCACAGCCTGCCTGATAACCTGGCATTCGATACTTATTCCTTACTGGAATCCCCGGCCGATAAAAATATGATCGATTACCCGGATCCTACCGTATTGCAGGGCGGTGCATTCGATGATTACGACCGGTATTCGGTCGTTGCACAGGGGCTGGGAGGAAATATCCGGCCCTATAAGTTATTGGGTCTCGCCAGGGGACAGAACAAGCAAAACAGCGACGGGACCTACCGGGTAAAATATTTTTCTCCCGACCGGCCGGGTACGCTGCCGGCCAGTGATCCCATCCCGCAATTCCGGTTTGAAGGAGATTTTTCCAACAGCTACCGGCAGGCATACCTGCCATATAATACAAGTGATCTGACCAATTACTCTGTCGGCTCGCTGGTGCTTCCTTTTGATCCAGCCCCTCTCTACGGCTACCACGACAACAATGGGAACAGCGACGGCACCTATGGATATGACGCGGGGCAGAACATCCTGGCCGGCTCACGGTCGGTAACGATGGGGATATCGCTCAAACCGTACAATACATTGGGCTATACAGCATCCACCGGTAATCCGCAGGGGTCGATCAACGGATTCACGATCACCAATGAGAGTGGGGTCAGGTATACCTTTGGCCTGCCGGCCTATGCTTCGGGAGAGGAGGTCTACCAGGAAAAGATCGATCGATCCCAGGGGCTCAGCTTTAACCGGCAAAAGAAAAACACCCCTTATGCGTATGCATGGTACCTGACGACGATCACGGGTCCCGATTATGTGGACAGGAATAATGACCAGATAGCCGATGACGGGGACTGGGGCTACTGGGTGAATTTTGAATATGGGAAATGGTCGGGCAGCTATGTCTGGCGCAATCCTTCAGAAGGATATAATACGGATGAGGACAATGGATGGAAGAATTGTTCAACGGGCTACCGGGAGGTGTACTACCTGAATGCGGTCCGTACCCGGTCGCATGTGGCGCTGTTCGAAAAAGATGTCCGACCGGATGGGAAAGGAGAAGCAACATCTGTGTTCACCCAGAACAGTGATCAAACCTATGCCAATTCGGGTCTGTTTGACAACAGCTCCACCTCCAGCATGGTGTTGTCTCATATCTATCTGCTGAATGCTGCGGACGAAAATTTTGTCAAGCCGAACTCCGGCACTCTCAACGCGAACATGCTGGACGCAACGGACGTCAATACTGTGGGCCGGAGCAACCTGGAGGCGAAAGCGTTGCGGGTGATCGATCTTAACTATGACTATTCGCTGTGTCCGAATACGAGCAATAGCTTTTCCACTTCCGGAAATTTGCTGGGCAAGCTGACGCTGTTGTCCCTTGTGACGAGGGGGAAGGGAGGAGTAAGCATTATACCCCCCAACCAGTTCCAGTACGACCTGGGCAGCGATGGAGTCACCCAAAGCGGCGTCAGCTTATCACCAACGAACTTCGTGACCACCAATGGCAATTTCCAGGTGGGGGATATGATCCAGGGTACTTCTCTCAGCCTGTATTGCGGGGTGATCACGGCCAAATCTGCGCCCAGTGGAGGTAATTATACTTATACGCTTGCCAACAGCAACTACACCGGGGCGACCACCACGGCTACTATCGCGACCACCAAGAATCCTCCGTACAATAAAGACTTCTGGGATATATGGGGCATGTACAAGAGCGACGCCAATATGACCCTCATCGGTCAAAAGGCGAGCTTTTACCGGAAGACCACCAATGCCTCGTCGGCGGGTGTGGACGCCTGGTCTCTCCGAAAGATCATTTCTCCGCTGGGAAGCACGATCAGGATAAGTTACGGGTCGAATACAATGCATGGCAGTGCGATCAACAATGACCTGCCGCTAAGTACGGCCGCCTTTTACTCGGACGAGGCGCCAGCCAATCTGATCTCGCATGTAAAATTCCAGGTGAATACATCTCAGCCGGACTATACTTTTTACAGTCCTCCCAAGACGGGAGACCAGGGGTTGATCGTTGTTCAAAGCACGCGGACATATACGGATGACCACAATCATACGCATAGTTACAGCTCGACGTCTTCCCTGCTGACCTTTACGGTCACCAGCGTGGACGCTGATGGCACGATACATGCCACGCTGTCGGCTGCCATCAATGGCGCCGTTGATTCGTTCAGCGGCATCCTCTTTTTCACCAACCAGCTGAATTACGTCGGAGGGGGGCTACGGGTGAATTCTGTCTCTACACAAAGCGATAATACGTCCCAGACCTTTACGACCAGCTATACGTATACCATGCCCGGTAGCAGCCAGTCATCCGGGGTGACCTCTTATTTCCCGGTGGGGCTGGATATAGTCTCTTCCAATTTCCGAATGGCCTACATGAATCTTATGAGCCCCGTATATGCGCTGTCCCGGGAGCTTCCGCCTCCGGGGGTAATGTATGAGTATGTTACGGTCACCAAGCAGGTACAGAACCCGGATGAACCCTCTGCCCGGACGCTGGCCGGATCGACCCGGTATCAATACGAGGTCTTTAAACCGAATATGGTGGGACGCGTGGAGGTGGCTGCGCGTCAATCCGGCACTTATTCGGCACAGACGCAATTGGCACGGTATTATGCCATCGATAAATTCACCAGCTGTATCGGTAACGTAAAGCGCGTCACGCAATTCGATGACAAGGGGAACAAACTGACGGAAACGACCAATCATTATCTGCATGATAACCTGATGGGAGAAAGCCTGCAGCAGTTCATGACGGACTATAAGAATCTATTGTCTCAATACTATTACCAGGGGTATATCCAGGAACGGTCTGCTGAAATAAAACAGGTGAATAACCAGGATCCCGTGGCTTCGGATCTAACCATTCCCCCGGATGTCAGCTCCAAGGCCACTATCAGCGCCAAAGAGGAATATCCCTGTATCCAGACGGGGCAGACAGTGGTCAATTATGTCAATGGCACGCAGACCAGCAGTCAGAACCTGGCCTTTGACTTTTACAGCGGGACGGTGACGCAGACCCTGGAGACCGATGCCTATGGAAATAATTTCAGGACGGAGACTGTTCCGGCCTACCGGGTACAGCAGTATTCGTCGATGGGCGTAAAGATCAATAATGCCAACGGTCCGAATTATTTCTATGCGAACATGCTGACCCAGGTGGCGGAGACCAGGACCTATAAGGTGGATGCGAACAATACCCCCCTGGGATTGGTGTCGGCTACCGCCACGACCTGGAGTACGGGGGTGCCGGCCATGGGTACTGATGGGACAATGTATACTCAGAACGGGGCTAATGGGACGGTGTGGCGTCCACAGTATACATATTCCTGGATGCCTACGGGACAGACCAGCGATGGGCTGACAACCATCGGCAGCTTCCCGGCTTCGGCGGACTTTAACTTTTCGGCTCCTGCCTCCTCGGATGCACGTTGGGTGAAGGCCTCGGAGATCACCTTGTATGATGTATATTCCAAGGCGCTGGAAGGAAAGGATATCAATGGGAATTACAGCGCCACGCATATGAATTATGGAGAGAGCAGGGTTATATTGACGGGGGGACCGGCCGGTTATTATGAGATGGCTTATAGCGGAGCGGAAGATGCAGGGCTTAACCAGACCAATGCGGGGTTTGTACAGGCGGCGGATGGAACCGTAGCTACCGGAGCGGGAGTAGCGCACACGGGCGCCCAGAGCCTGTTGTTAGGCGTAGCGGGGAAGAAGGGGTTCCTTTATTCGATCCCTACGAATAAGCTGACGCCGGGCCGCACCTACCGGGCAAGCGTCTGGGTCAAGCCGGTAAGCGGCACCGCTTCGGATGTAAAGCTGTATTATGACATCAATGGTACGATAAAGGCTAATTCCGTATCCTCCGGCAGCAGCACGAGGACGGCGGGTGGCTGGATACAGGTGAACCTGACGATCAATGGCAGCGATATCGTGGCGGGTAATACCCTGAATGTGTGGTGCCGCAATGACCACGCCTCGGCAACAGCCTATGTGGATGACATGCGGTTCCAGCCGTTGAACGCCAATACCACAGCCTATGTGTATGATCCCTTCAGCGGGGAGCTGACGCATATCCTCGACAACAACAATATTTATGTAAGGTTCCAGTATGATGCAGGCGGGAGGTTGATCGGGACCTTTAAGGAGAAATTGGGCATTGGCGAATATCAGGCTAATGAATACCTGTATAATTATAGCTCTACACTTTATAAGAGTGCCGCCATCAGCCAGTCCATCGCAAAAAACAACTGCGGAGTCAATCAAATGGGCTCAACCGTATCGATAAATATCCCTTTAGGCGCTTTTACCTCCTATGTCTCCCAAACGGATGCGGACAACCGGGCCAAGACATATGCACAGGATCAGGCAAACAGCCAGGGAACCTGTATCCCGCTGGTGGTCATAAACCTCACCAGGAGTATAACCACCGGTACAAGCAATATCCAGGTGTCCTTCCTGCAAAGCGGCAGCGTGGTCAAAATGGTTAGTTTCCCTTCCACGAATACTACTATAGCCACCAATCTGCTGCCGGGTACCTATACCATGAAATTTTCAGGCACTTACTCCGGTAATTCCGCCAACATCAATTATTCGCTGACGCCAGGGAATTTCATATGGAATCCACTAGTCGTAACAACAGGATCCGTTAGTTTTTCAACCAGTAACACTTATACTATCCTTGTCACAGACAGGCCTCAATGATAAAAAATAGTACTATGCGACATTTTATATTCGGACTGCCATTGGTCCTTATCCTGCTTCTAAAGCCGGCCTGTGATACGCTGGCCGCCGGGAAGGAACCCGGAATGCCTTGCATGGCCTGTTTACTCAGCGGCTCTTCTACCGTCACGGCCGGAACGACGAATACCTATACCTATCCAACCAGTTGCGCCTACTATATCTCCAGTTCGAGCGTCAGTTGCGGTACTATACAGAGTACCACTTCGAACAGTATTACCATAACTTTTGACAATTATTCCTGCACCAGCGCTACGATCTATTATGTCCTTAGCAGCGGATCGAGTCTTAGCTATACTGTTACGATAAATCCCGCACCCTTGTCGGGCGGCACTTTCGCAGCCGGGACGACGTATCAGACTATTCCTTATGGTCAGGTATCACCGTTGCTCCAGCCCAGTGCGCCGCTGGGAGGAAGTTGCAGTAACAATTATACGTATCAATGGTATTCTTCGACAGATGACATAAGCTTTACCCAAATCCCCAATGCGACAGATGCGACTTATCATTCGGCATTCGGATTGACGGCTACAACCTATTATAAACGTCTTGCCACCTGTGGAACCGCGACGGCATACACTACGAATGAAGCGACGGTCAACGTACTGCCGCTGGGATATGGTGTTCCGGGGCCTACGACCATCACCGGTAACGCCAACACTAATATGAACTGGATCCAATCCAGGAGTTACGATGCGGGAAGGCATATTTTAATAGAAAACAAAGAATTTTTCGATAATAGCGGCCGGTCGGTCCAGATGCAGGACAAAGTATTTTACCGCAAGGACGTCAACACCACCTATACGCATGTTTTTGCGAGCCAGCCGATCCGGGATGCCTATGGCCGGGATGCGGCAATGACGATGGCAGCACCGATAGACTGCGGAGACTTCAACTATCAACCGAATTTCGTACAGCACAATGCAGCAGGCAACAATTATAATCACCAGAATTTTGACTGGTATAATTCCGGATCGGGGGACGTGGACAAAAGCGCCAGCCCTGACCCTCTCTGGGATGCTTCCACCGGGACTCCCGTCAAGGGTACGCTGGCCTGGTACTACAGCAGCACCAATAACTGGGAGGGGTATACGCCTGTTACCGGTTACCCCTTTAGCCGGCAGATCTATTACCAGGATGGAACAGGCAACGTCAAAAAAGCAGCGACGGCGGGCGAGGCGCTCCGGATGGGCAGTGGTCATGAAATAAGCAGTTATGGGGCGCCGGTGGCCGGGGAGCTCGATTTTTACCTGCAGGTACGGAATAAATATTTTGCCACGACCGACGTGGGATCGTTGCCTGTATCGCTGGCAAGCCAGGCAATGCAAATGACCGGTCATGATCCCAATGGGCGGGAAGCGGTCTCCATACAGGACCGCAGCGGCAGGACGCTGATGTCGGCCCGCCCGGGAGGCAGCGACGTGGTTGTCAATAATACGGTAAACATCGCCGCCGGCAGCTTCCAGCAAATTAAACTATCCGGTAATTCGACGCTGACCTTCACGGGCAGCGGTACGGTATATCAAATGGACAGCTATGCGGAATCAACGGTAAGTTTTATTCCGGGAGGGCATTTCAATTCCGGTGGTTCTAATGTCTTTCTTTTTCCTGCCGGCTATTATAAGATCGTCAATACGGATCCGGTGAATCCCGCAACTGTCAGTTATACCACCGGGTTTACGGACGTGAGCTTTAGCTTTTACAACCAGTTGGGACAGTTGGTAGCGACGATCGCTCCCGAAGGCGTGAAGAAACTGTATGGGACCAACGGGACGGGACTGAACAATTATGCGACGAAGACGGCCGTACCTTTTATCAGCCTGCTCAACTACGATCTGCGTGGAAGGTTGGTTAGCACCCAGGACCCTGATGGGGGTATCCATCAGTATATCTACCGTAATGACGGGAACATCAGGTTCTCACAGAGCCCGGTGCAGGCCGGCAGCGGAAGTTTTACGTATTCGAACTACGATGCGCTGGGCCGCGTCGTGGAAAGCGGCCAATACCAGCCGGATGCCGCTGGAATTGTCTTCGGAAGTGCGGCAATGACAGGGATATTGGAGAATACCACCCCGGGAGGAGGATTGACGACGGGGACGAAGACGGATGTCAGCGTGAACCAATACGATGTGCCTGACAATAGTCATGGGCTTACCGGGTATGTACAGGATGCATTTAACGTGGGAGGGGCCGTAAGTCTGACGCAGAAATACAGTAGCATCGTGAACAATAGTCCCAACTCCACCAATCTGCAGAGCGCCACCTGGTATAATTATAACGAAGAAGGGAAAGTGATGTGGACGATAAAATACATCAATGGATTGGGGGCGGGGACAGCGGCCTATAAAACCACGGATTATAGTTATGATGCTATGGGGAGGATGGTTACAAAAACCTACCAGGCGGGCACTTCCACTGAGACCTTTATCCATTATTACGACTATGACCCGGCCAACGGGCAACTATGGCATGTGAACACGGGAAGAGTGGTGGGCGGATCGAAACAGTTGCAGGCGACTTATTACTACTACCTTCATGGCGGAGTGAAACGGGTAGAGCTGGCCGGCAGTCTACAGGGGGTCGATTATATATATACCCTGCAGGGAGCATTGAAGGCGATCAACAATAGCAACAAGACCCAGGACCCGGGTAATGACGGGAATAACGGGCTGGCGGCGGATGCCTTTGGGGAAGTGCTGGATTATTATCCACAGGACTATATCAATGGGCGCAGTGGGGTGGCAGCGATAAATGGAGTGAATACATCGGCCATCGTCACGCAGGAGAGTTATGCGGGCAATATCAAAGCAATGAGCTGGTTCAGCGAGAAGCCGGCATCCACGGGGCTGACGGATGCTCCGAATGTATATGTGTATCAATACGATCCCAAATACCAGTTTACGGAAAGCACGTGGGGAACAGGGCTCAATTTCGGAAGCGCCCCCGCCGGCTTTACGGCCACTGCTTATAATAAGGAGAAGATAGGGAATCCGTCGGCATCTCCGGCGGTGCTACCCTATGATGAGAACGGGAATATCCAGTATCTGCAACGGACAGATGGGAGTGGTACATCCAGGGATCTGTTTACCTATAATTATATTGCCAATACCAATAAATTGTCGGGTGTGGTGAATACGGCCAGCGGGACGGCCCAGACCTATGCGACATACAGCTATGACGCCAACGGGCAGGTGACGGCGGAAGCAACGACGGATGGGACTGCCAAGTACCTGGTGTATGATGTGATGGGGATGGTTACGGCTGTCTTTCGCGACGCGGCTCATACGCAGCCGATAGCAGGATTTGTGTATGATGAGATGGGGCGGCGGATCAAGAAGCTCAGCTATAATACCTCCTACCAACTGTCGCAAGTGACCTATTATGTGGGAGATGTGATCTATACGCAGCCGGTGACGGGTGGGGGAACCAGCTATGGCACAGTGTCGGCACAGGAGTATCAGATAGAAGGCAGCAGTGGCAGGATCGGGATCTATTATGCGCAGAGCAATATCTATGCCTATGAGCTGGCCGATCATCTGGGGAATGTGCGGGCGGTGATCGCGCAAAGCGGTACCACCTACCAGGTGCGTATGTATACGGATTATTATCCGTACGGGATGGTGATCAGCAGTGGCGTAACCAATGATTACCGTTATGGTTACCAGGGACAGTATGCTGAGGCAGACCCGGAGACGGGCTGGAATAATTTTGAGCTGCGGATGTATGACAGCCGCATAGCCAGGTGGTTGCAGTATGATCCGGCAGGGCAATTCTTTTCGCCGTACATGGCAATGGGGAATAGCCCGGTCGACCTGATGGATATGGACGGTGGGGAGGCGGGCGATGGCGATGCACCGAAGGATTGTCCTAATTGTTTGCCTACAGCATACGTAATTGGGTTCTATCGTCATACAACGACGACTGTTCCCAATAACTCCTCCTTAAGTTTTGCAAATCTATTCGCCTTTAATCGTAACAATTTAATATACAAGTTTATAAAAAGTGTTAACGCAGCGACCGATGTGGGTCTCAATCTCGAGAAAAAAGTCGGGGTTATCGGAGTAGATTACAGCTGGGGAAAAATGAAGTTCAAGGCTGACTTTGAGGCTCTTTCCGCAGGATTCGATCTGAAAACGAGAAAGCTCACGTATACAATGTATAACCTGGATGTAAACGCCAGTATGGGCGATCACGCCAAGCTAGGATTTGGCGTTTCCATGGAGGAAGGCACCTTTGGTGAAGACATGAATTTGTTCAATGGGTCATTATCCTATGAATTTGGCAAGAAGAAGGCATCGGTTGGAGGCACAGTGATGAGCTATAATTTCGATACGGGGGACGTTGATATGATGACAATGAAATCAATGTCAATGAAACATAAGCTTTCGGAATACGCTGATCTTTCAGTAGACGGAGACGCTACCAAAATAAAGCTCAAACTAAAGGCACCGAATGGTATCAGTCTGAAAGTGAATTTTGACTATGGCAAGTTTATGGAAAGTATGACACAATAAAGTCGTTACATTGCACACAATTGTACATGAAAAAATAGTAAATGCTCGGGATATGATAGTTAAACGGGGCATAGCATATATCATTGACTTTTCCATGGCGCTAGTGCCGTTCTATATTTACTTTCAGCTATTCAAGCATAAGAACCCCGATGGAGAATTCGTAGTAAAAGGCGGTACGGGTATCCCTTTTTTTTGGCTGACTTATTCTTTTTATTTTATATTCCAGGAATATAAATGGCATCGGACCATCGGAAAGAGGATTTTTAGATTAAAAGTCGTAAAAACGGATAACTCGAAGCTGTCCTTGCCGGATGTTTTAAAGAGACATCTATTTGATTTTGTCGAGATGATACTGATCCCTGTCCTGCCCGTGATAATCGCATCACTAAATGATAAAAATCAACGGCTGGGAGATCTGATAGCAAAAACACAAATTGTAAGGGATCACCCGTGATACATCCGCTCGACTTCCTGTACGATGGCTTCGATGACCCGGTCGTCGCCTTTGGGGTCGTAGGGTTGTTTGAGATTGCTGCTGAAGAAGAAGGCGACGGTCTGGTAGAAACGCGCGGTGAAGCCGCCTTTATAGTCTTTGATGATATTATAACAGTTGTTGCCTGTCTGCCGGTTGATCAACTTCATTAGTATCTTTCCCTGGTAGATAGAAAGTTGTTCCAATGGGGCCGTAAACTCCTTTTTCAATTCTTTTTCGCGCGTCTGTATGTATGCCTTTCTCTCGCCCTCGGTGCCCAGCAGGGCCAGCTTCGAATTGATATCGTTCATGATGATGCCGGCGCGGCGCGCATAGGGGTAGGTGACATACACGGCGTTGCGCAAACGTGTCCATTCTTCCATGCGGCGACGCATGGCGGGGGGCATCGGCGCGTGCACCCAGGTGTATTCGATGGTTTGGGCGGAGAGCAGCTCGCCGTCATATACTTTGGCGGGGACGATGATCGTGTCGTAGGGGCCGTATGCCGGCTGGGGGATGTCGGGATTGAGCGAGGTGTCGGGCACCCGTGCAGGTAGTGTTGCGGGCGGAGGCTGTTGTGTTGCGGGTTGTGCTGGTTGGCCGCCGGGCTTTGACTGTTGTTGCGTCGCGGGCTGGCCTGCGGGTTTTTGCGGGGGCGCCCCACCCTGCTGCGCTACTGCGCCCATAGTTGCTACCAGGGGTACGATGAGGGAAAGCAACAGATATTTCGGCAGAAAAGGGCGCATAAGCGGTCTAAAGTTACAAAAAACCTTACCAATTAATACGCCCGGCCGGTCCGGGGTAACCCGTTGTTGACAGGTATTTCGGCGGCAGCGCCAAGAGGTTGATAATCAAGCAACTGGTAGGCTGCTCGCATCAAACGACCCGCGACAGTTTAGCCTGACGGCGGCGCCAGAGCATGCTCATGACAAACCCGATGATCATAATGATCGTTCCGATCCACAATATGTTTATCTGCGGGAATTCCAGCACTTTCAGTGCGATAAAAGGCACCATATTGGCAGACTCCTTGAGGCCCAGTTCGATCTTGCGGTTTTCCGCGACGCGGTTGAAACGGATCGCCAGGTCCTGCGTAAATACGGTATCATTAATGAATTGAGGAGCATTGTCTTTCAGATAGAACACCGGATAAGCCGTCGACCGGGTACTATCCTGACCAACAACGGTAACCTTTGCCATAAGGGCCGTGTCATTGGGGCCGAAATGATACTTACTATTATTGGGATTGATCACAACAGAATCAAGGATGACAAACCCTTTGGAATAATAAGCCGTATCCTTCATCGCCAGCACGGAGGGCCGGAATTGTACCGTATCGTCCTTATGGTCGATGCTGGTGGCATTGATATAGGTGAAGACATCGCGGTTCCAGTAGTGACGGTTGTCGGGGTTAGGCGCGCCGCCATCCATACCCTTGGTGTTCTTGATAAAAAAAGGATAAAGATCGAATTGTTCGGAGCCATCCTTTTTCTCGAAATGCACCTGGTAGTAGGTGGTCTGACTGCGATGATCCATCGAATCGTTGCGGACATAGGTAGCCCAGTATTTGCCCATATCCGTCTTCGTCCCCTTGAGTAAGGTAAGATTCTCCATGGGGTCCTGTTTGGTCTCGGGTGCAAAGTTGAGATTGATACCCGTCGTATTAAAGGATAACACCTGTTTTTTGGCGGAGGACAATAATATACCCACGAGCATGAGGCCGAATCCGACATGGGCGACGGCAGAACCTGCGGCCTTTAGCTTCCCGTTGAATCCAGACCAGATGTACGTAAAGTTGGCGACAACCGCGTAAATACCTGCAAACAGCCCCAGATGGATAGCCGCTAAAAAGCCTGCGCCATACCGGTCGTAATGGATACCCCCGAAGGCACTGATCAAAATGGAGATCACCAGTGCGACCGCGGTCGGCATCCATATCTTTTTCAAAAGATGATCACGGGTCGTGCCCTTGTATTTCAAATATTGAGTAACAGCGGTGAAAAGACCCAGCAGGATGGCGATGAATATCTCGATGCGATTGTAGGAAAATGCCGGATCGTCGCCTACGGATACTTTGGTTTTCGTCATCAGATTGTAGATGGGCAACGAGGTAGAGATGATGACAAAAAGGGCTGACAGAAAGAGTACCAGCGAACCGATGAACATCCAGAACTCACGGGAATTTGTCGCTTCCTCTTTTACGATATGCGGGATCTTTTTATAACGGGCGATGAACAAGGCGTATGCCGGCAATAGAAAGGCCGCCACGAAGAGACCCAGTTGTACGTTCATTCCGGATTCTACAAAGGCATGGACGGACAGGTCGCCGAGAATGCCGCTGCGGGTGAGGAAGGTGGAATAAAGAATAAGGATGAACTGGGTGATCAGAAAGAAATAGGTGGCGCGCAGCGAATGACCCGTAGCGTTGTATACGACCTGCGTATGTAAGCCTGCCACCATTACCAGCCAGGGCACCATAGAAGCGTTCTCTACGGGATCCCAGTTCCAATAGCCCCCAAAGCTGAGCGCTTCATAGGCCCAGGCTGCTCCCATCATGACCCCGGTGCCCAGCACACAGGCGGAGAAGAGGGTCCAGGGAAGGGCCACCCGTGTCCAGTCGCCGAACTGCTTTTTCCAGAGACCGGCGATGGCATAGGCAAAGGGTACCACGGTAGAGGAAAAACCCAGGAAGAGTATTGGGGGATGGATGACCATCCAATAGTTTTGTAATAAGGCATTCAATCCCTGGCCGTCCTGCATCTGCGGGATGCTGAGATAATCGGGGCGTTGAAAGATGGGAGCGCGGGACGCGAAGTCTGTCTGGCGAACCAGGATAAAGGGGTTGAATCCCACTTTTTGTCCGAAGAAATACAGTCCGATGATCATCGTCGCCATGCAAAACTGGGTAAAGCTGATCACCGTCATCACCGGCGACTCCCATTTACCAGCCTTGCGCATAAGGATGAGACCGAGGACGGCTACCCAAAAGTTCCACAATAAAAAGCTGCCTTCCTGGGCTTCCCAGATACAGGCCAGCAGGTATTGCGAGGTCAGGGCCTTACTGGAATGTTCCCAGGCAATATTGTATTCAAAAAGACGGGCTCTGATGATGAAGATGATCGTGATGAAGATGGAAATGACGGAGACGACGTCGAGATTGAAGGCGAAACGGGCCATGCGGCGCCAGCTGTTGGCTTCCTCAGGGGACCTGGCATTGGTCGCCTTGAAATAAGCGATCATGGCGACAAAGGAAGCAGCAAAAGAAAGGATAACAAAGAAATGCCCTATTCTTCCGGGCAACAGATGTTCACCAATGTATTCCATTACTGCGGGTATTAATTTTGGCTCAGGGCCTTTTGAGCCGTGTTGGGATCGTCCTTGTATTTGGAAGGACATTTAAGAAGGATACCATCTTTCCGGGTGATCTCGAAGACATCCCCATTCATTCTTCCTTTCAGCGTAATGCGTTCGGCCTTTTCCAGATCATAGGGCTTTTCGAAATGATAGACCACCTTAGCAAGGTTGCCCAGGGTATCGCTGATATGAAAGCTCAGGTAATTGGGATCCTTTGCGGGATTATATTCGATAGGATGGGTATTATCGATATGGGCGATAATGGTCACGGTCTTACCGGTCTTCTGGCGGGCGGAGGCGATGGTCTCATAGGTGGTCAGATCGCTCATGAAACTTATCAGGACGGCGATGGATACCGCAATGCAAACCAATATAACAATTTGGAGCTTTTTCATAACAGGAGGCAAAGTTAGGCCAAAAAGCGTAACGCCCTCCGGCCGTTCCTATATCTTTTTGAAAACTACGATCCCATTGTGCCCCCCGAAGCCGAAGGTATTGCTCATCGCTACTTTAACGGGGTATTTGATCGCTTCGCCCAGCAATATCTTCAGGCCGGCCGGAACGGCCGGGTCCAGGTTCCGGGTATTGATCGTGGGCGGAATGATCCCATCCCGGATGCTCATCAGACAGGCGATGGCCTCGATCGCACCGGCGGCGCCCAACAGGTGGCCGGTCATCGACTTGGTCGCGCTGATCGTGAGATGGGGCGGGGCTTCGCCGAACAGCCTGGCGACGGCTTTCACCTCACTTATATCCCCTACAGGGGTCGAAGTAGCATGTACATTGAGATAGTCCACCTGATCGGTGTTGACCTCCGCGTCCTTTAATGCGTCCTGCATCGCCCGCAGGGCACCCAGCCCCTCCGGATGCGTGGAGGTCATATGATAGGCGTCGGCCGTCATGGCAGCACCGGCCAGTTCGGCATAGATGCGCGCACCACGGGCTTTGGCATGTTCATATTCTTCCAGGATAAGGGCGCCGGCCCCCTCCCCCATCACAAATCCGTCGCGGTCGACGTCGAAAGGGCGGGAAGCATGGGTAGGATCGTCATTCCGGGTGGACATGGCTTTCATGGAAGTGAATCCGCCAATGGAAGCCGCTGTGATGGGCGCTTCCGAACCACCGGCAACTATGACTTTCGCCTTGCCTAGCCGGATATAGTTGAGGGCATCCATAAAAGCCGTATTGGAAGTAGAACAGGCGGACACCGTAGTATAATTGATGCCCATCAACCCATATTTAATGGAGATCATGCCTGAAGCCATATTGGCGATCAGTTTGGGGACGAAGAACGGGCTAAACCGGGGTGTGGAATCACCCAACGCGTATTCCTTCACCTGCTCCTCAAAGGTCTCCATCCCTCCCTGCCCGGAGCCCCAGATAACACCCGTATCGAAAGGATCCATACCGGAGAAATCCAGCCCGGAATCTTTTATCGCCTGATCAGCGGCGACAAGCGCATATTGTGTAAACAGGTCGGTCCGTTTGAGCTCGCTGCGATCGAGAATGACGGAAGGGTCAAAGTTCCTGACTTCGCAGGCAAAACGCGTCTTGAAGGCTGCCGCGTCAAAATGCGTTATCGGACCCGCTCCGCTGACACCAGCCACCAACTGCGACCAAAAAGTTGAGGGATCATTACCCAAAGGAGTGATCGCACCAATACCTGTAACAACTACTTTTTTCATATTGTGTTTCTTTCCGGTGTATTAATTTTTCGGGGGTCCAGATCCGCTATCCGCCACGATGCCCCTATGTCCCGCAACAACTGATCCAGCATTCTTTCAAAAACGTCCCCGCCCAACACCCTGGACAGCAACAGCGAGGACAACAGCGACGATATCACCAGCATAGCCCTGTCACCGGCCGTCCCGGCAAAATGGAGCCGGCCAGCCGTACGGGCGCTCTCCAATAACTCGGTCACCCATTCCCGCACCGCCCTGCACATCTGTTCTACTTTCTGCTGCAACGGGTGATCAAAGGTATCATAATCCGGTGTAAGTGAGCCCATCAGACAAATAAGATGGGCGTTGTTGTTTCGATAGAACATGCAAACCAGCAGCTTCAACTGCTCATCTCCCGGCAAGTCCACGGATCCGCTCCGGTATGCCTTTACCTGTTGCAGTTCCGCATCGATAACAGCGGCTCCCAAGTCGGACTTGGAAGGAAAGTAATAATGAACGGCAGCATTGCGTATGTCCAGCGGCCCGGATATATCCGTGTAGCTGAAAGCGTTAAAGCCTCTGCGGCGGATCAGTTCGTCCGCCCGTTGGATTATTTGCTGCCTGGTATCGCTCATTTTTTTGCGTCCGCAAGATACTTACTTACGAGTTAGTAAAAAAATATGAATTCACGGCCAGCGCCTAACTCGGCGTTGCAACATCCTTTTTATCCACGTATTTTGTCATATGTGTATACTACACTAACTTGCGCAGCGTTCCAAAAGAGGAGATTCCTAAGACAATGACAGATTTATCGCAATTTGACTCCGACGGCCCCAGTAATCCTAAAAATAATATCTTCGGTCTACCTTTCACAGAAGATGATGCCCGTCTTGTTATCTTACCGATCCCCTGGGAAGTTACAGTAAGTTACGGCGCCGGCACTTCCAGATCCTGCGAACACGTGTTTCACGCCAGCATGCAGGTGGATCTTCACGACAGTGAGTCGAATGATGCCTGGAAAAAGGGTTTGTATATGCGTCAGCCGGATAAGAAAATCCTGATGAAGAGCGACTATCTCCGCAAAGAAGCCGAACTATATATCAATTTCACCTCTAAAGGAGAGGTCTTGGAAAAGAACAGCTTCATGTGCAAATCGCTCAAAGAGATCAACGAAGGCAGCGCCAATCTCAATAAATGGGTATACGAGCAGACCAAGACCTTACTGGACAACGGCAAGCTGGTGGCAGTACTGGGTGGAGACCATAGCACACCGCTGGGTTATTTCAAGGCGATCGCCGAGAAACATGGAGATTTTGGCATCCTTCAGATAGACGCGCACTGCGATCTGCGGCGGTCGTATGAAAGCTTCGTATACAGCCACGCGAGCATCATGTATAACGCCCTGCAGGAGATCCCGCAATTAAAAAGGCTCGTGCAGGTGGGTGTCCGCGACTATTCCATGAGCGAATGGGAATATATCCAGAACAGCAATTACCAGGTGATCACCTATTTCGATAAAGATATCAAGGAACGCAGCTACGAAGGGCAGTCCTGGAAACAGATCGCCGAAGAGATCGTAAGTCATCTTCCGGAGAAGGTATATATCAGCTTTGACATCGATGGCCTGGACCCCAAGCTTTGCCCCAGCACGGGCACTCCGGTGCCGGGAGGGTTCGAGACAGAACAGATGTTCTATCTGATACGCCGGATCATTCAGAGCGGACGACAGTTTGTAGGGTTCGACCTGGTGGAGATCGGAGTGGGCGACACCGACTGGGACGCAAATGTCGGCGCCCGTGTATTATGGAAATTGAGTAATTTACTGGTAGCAAGCAATTCATAAACCGGACGGAGGTCCGGTCAGTACACAAGGCCCTCAAAATCTTCTTCATGCATGCGCTACCAATATGTGGTCATTCTCAAAAAGGATAGTGAACGGGCAACCGATGTGCTAAGCGTTCTGCTTTGCCTTTTTTCCGCCTTGAATTTTTTGTATATCCAGACACGCGCCCGGCAGGTCAATTACCTGTTGTCAGGGGTGGCGCTGGTGATCCTTCTGGGACTGGTAATGAACCTCGTGGCCAGCCGCCGAAGAAATACAACCGTACGTTACCGCTACTGGTTGCTGATAGCAGCGGTGGGCTGGATCGGGATGACTTCGATGCCCTGGATGGCAGCCTTCTTCTTTCTCCTCGCCTTCCTGGAATACCAAACGAAACGCCCGTTGGAGATTGGATTCGACCGCGACCGGATAGTGATCAATTCGCTGGTCAAGAAACGTTTTGCCTGGGAAGACTTTAACAATGTGGTGCTCAGGGACGGACTGCTCACCCTCGACTTCCGGAACAATAAATTACTCCAAAAAGAGGTGGCGGATGATGACGATGAAGATGATGCAGATGAAGAAGAATTTAATATGTATTGTCGTGAGCGGCTGGCTTCGGCGGACCGTAACAGTCAGCCGATCCCCCGCACTCCACAGACCGGCACTCATCCATAGCCGCAATCTGTTAAAATTTTGCCATCGGTGTATGGAAAAAGGAGCCTTTTGTATCTTAGACAAAACTGCTTCTTATGGATTCGATCTCCCTCCCTGTCGTTGCGCCGTCCTTCGAAAGGCTTAAACGCAGCGGCACCTGGCTGCACCTGGCTGCCGGCGCCCTGATCCTCACCCATGCCATTGGCCATTTCCGCAGCGAAGAGTCCCATACCCTTTATTTCTGGTGCCAGTTGATCATCTCCCTCGATATCTTTGTGCTGGTGCTGGCCGGCAAGGACATCCTCCGGCAACTCCCAAGGGTAAATCTTTTTTTCCGGCTGGTAGAGATCATTTTTTTCCTGGGCATCGGCACCCTCATGCTTTTGCAGGGGCATGCCCTGATCGCCATCGTTCATCTCTCCTTAAGCATAGGGTATAGCTATCTGTTCTATTGCGAAAAAAGGCTCCGTTCGGATGAGTTGCTTTCTTTCCATCATACCGGAATTACTGTTCCGGGACTGCCGGAAAGCCGGTTCCTGCTGTGGAGCCATGTCAACGACGTGGAGACCTTTTACGATTCGATACATATTTCCACCTCCCAGCAAGAGCAGCTTAGCTTCGACCTGCGCAGGAACCTGGAATTCGGGCAATTAGAGCAGATCCATCAATTCTGCAAATTTTATCTGGGGAAAGTTTAAGGGCGAAATCCGTAAATTTGCGGATGCTAAAGGACTCACCGTACATTCTCTACTCCGACGGAAAGGGGAATATTTTTGAAGATACCTCCCTGTATGTCACCGGCCGCAGCGGATGGGATGCCTTACCCGTACCCACCGAAGACTGGATCGAATTGCCGGAGGGAGGTTCCCTGTATGAACTTCCTGGCAGAAAAGGCATTGGCATCGACGTACACACCGGTGAAATGCGTTTGTGTGATAAGGGCTGGGCCGTAGCCGCCTTTATTCCCCCGGCACACACGGGTCTTTTTCTCGCTGCTTATGAGACAGGTCCTGACGCTCCCACCCTCCCCCTGTTCTGTTACACCGCCGCAGGATGGTCCGAAGGTAAATTCTTTGTACCCGCAGTCCGCATCGAGCAGGATATCCGCCAGGATTGCGCAGGTTATGACTGGGACATCATCAATCAGGGGGTTGAACATATCCTCAAGGCCTATCCCCAAAACCGCCTGATCAAACATCTGGCGGAGAACTGCTGTCTCACCTATCATTGCCCCGCCGCCCGCAATTATTTTATGGGTCGTTGGGAATGCCCCATCCCTACCTCGCCCGCCTGCAACGCCAATTGCATCGGCTGTATCTCTTTCCAGCCACAGGAGGAGACGATACCTTCGACACAGGACCGTCTCACTTTCAAGCCGATGGCGGAAGAGATCGTGGAATTCACCGTCCCGCATCTGCAAAACGCCCCCTTCCCGATAGTCAGTTTTGGCCAGGGCTGCGAAGGCGAGCCGCTGCTGATGTGGGAGACGATACGCGAGTCCATTATTGAAATGCGCAAACATACTTCCCGCGGCAGTATCAATATAAATACCAATGGCAGCAAGCCTGCAGCGGTGCGCGCGCTGTGTGAAGCAGGTCTTGATTCGATCCGCGTAAGTATGAACTCCGCACGCGCGGCTGTTTATGAAGCGTATTACCGCCCTAATAATTACCGGTTCGAAGACATCGTAGAAAGTCTTAAAGTGGTCCGCAGTTATGGGGGCTGGGCGAGTATCAATTATTTTGTTTTCCCAGGGATGACGGACAGTGTAGAAGAATACGAGGCGCTGCGTACGTTGATCCGCGAGACAGACCTGACAATGATCCAATGGCGGAATTTCAACATCGATCCGGACTGGTATATGGGAAAGATAGGCGTCAATGAAACAGGCGAGTTCATGGGTGTAAAACAAATGATGGAACTGCTCCATGAAGAGTTTCCCCAGGTGCGTTTCGGATATTTCAATCCGCCCATGGAGCGCATTCGCGGGAAATATGAGGCCGACTTCGCGCATTAGGGCCGCCGACTTTGCGCATTAGGGCCGCCGGCTCGCTCGCGCCAGCGCTGTTTCAATAGCGAACAGTTCTATCCGGAAGCGTTCAACTCCGCAAGACACGAAAACCACCAACCATATGTCTATCAGTCTTTTATAAAATTGGCATATTTTTCGGCGCAGGAGGTGCATAATTACCGGACATGCTTAAAAGTTATTTCAAGATCGCCTGGCGGAACCTATGGAATCATAAGTTATTTTCTGTCATTAACATAGGTGGCCTTGCGCTGGGCATAGCCAGTACCATTTTATTACTTAGCTATGTGTCCCTGCAATACAGCTATGATGACTTTCACGCCCATAAAAAAGAGCTCTACCGCGTCAACCTGACGTTATCCGAAAATAATAAGCTGATATTTCAAAGCGCCGAAAATTATTCGGCCCTGGCGCCGGCATTAAAAAAAGACTACCCGGACATCGTAGGCACGGCCCGGCTATATAATATGGGGTATAAGAATAATTGCATATTTACGTATAACGATACCCATTTTAAGGAGACGAAATTCTTATATGCCGATGCATCTTTTCTTACGTTGTTCTCTTTCCCCTTTGAATCAGGCGATCCCCGGACAGCTCTCTCGCAACCATACACCGCAGTCATTTCAGCCAGTATCGCAAAAAAACTTTTTGGGGATCAGTCCGCAATAGGCAAGTCCATTCAAATGACCGATGACGACCGTAATGCAGAGCTGTGCAGGATCACCGGGGTATTTAAAGATATCCCCGACAACTCCCATATAAAGTTCAATATTCTTATTTCTTATCCCACCTTATACCAGCGTGGAAATGGAATAGCCCGGTTTGAGAACGGCTGGAATTATAAAGACTTTTACACTTATATCCAGCTGCGTCCGGGGACAGATCCCAAAATGCTGGAAGCAAAACTCCCCTCATTCATCAACAGACATATCCCCGGTGAATTGGCGGAGCATAAAGAAAGTAAGCTAACACTGCAGCCCATTGAAAAGATCCATCTGACGTCCGGGCTGATCGATGAACCGGAGCCTACTCAAAACGAAAAGGCCGTTTTCTTCCTGATCATCATCGCCATCTTTATCATAACGATCGCATGGGTCAACTATATCAATCTGGCCACCGCAGGTTCGCTCAACAGGGCAAAGGAGATCGGCATCCGAAAAGTGCTGGGATCACAAAGGCTTCAATTAGTGAAACAATTCCTTACGGAATCGCTCGGCATCAATATAGTGAGTTTCGTCCTGGCGATGATCCTGGTGTATCTATCGCAGCCTGCCGCCAGCCGGTTCTTCCAGGTGCATCTATCCCCGTCCAGCCTGACCGCGAATATCTATGGCCTCGCCTTTATAGGGTTTCTCATCGCTGGAGCGTTTCTTTCAGGATTGTATCCCGCCTTCGTACTTTCCTCTTTCCGGCCCGCGGCTGTCTTAAAAGGGAAATTAAAAAACTCTAAAAATGGGCTGACCTTACGGAAAACCCTGGTCGTCTTTCAATTCTCGCTTTCTATTTTTCTTATTATCGGCACCTTTGTTGTCTATCAGCAAGTGCATTATATGCTGAAACAGAACCTGGGTCTGAACGTCAGCCAGGTGGTAGTGCTGGACAGGCCGGGTCGCTGGGATACGGCCCGAAGGGCACACAATACATATGTAGAACGGTTTAAAAAGACACTGCAGAGAGACCCGATGATCGAATCGGTCGGTATGTCGGACGAGCTGCCTGGAAAAGAGATAAGATATCCGACTACCTATACCCTTAAGAGCTCCGGTGGCGAAAATCCCATTCCCATCAATACGACGGGGATCGATCCGGACTATTTGCAGACCCTGGAGATCAGGATACTGGCAGGTCGTAATTTTTCGCCGGATTATAAAACGGACCGAAATGGGCTGATCGTCTCGGCATCTGCGGCCAGTCTGCTGGGGTTCAAAAGTCCGGCCGATGCAATTGGAAAAACGGTATTTACTGACAACAGGGCTTGTACTGTCCTCGGCGTAGTCAATGACTTTCATCAATTGTCTCTTCAGAAAAAGATCACGCCTACCGTCTTTCAACTGGATGACGACGCCCGGGAATTTGAATATTACCTGGTAAAAGTAAAAGCGGTGGGTATCCATCAGTCTATCGAGCATATCCAAAATTCCTGGAACAGTGCGTTTAAGGAGAATCCTTTTGGTTTTACTTTTTTAGATGAATATTTCAACCGGCAATATAACAGCGAGATCCAGTTTGGGATCTTGTTCGGCGTCTTCTCGATGATCGCGATATCGATCGCCTGCATCGGTCTGATCGCCTTAGTGGCTTTTATGATCGAACAGCGTACAAAGGAGATAGGAGTAAGGAAAGTGCTTGGAGCAAGCATGCAGGATCTTATAATACTCCTTACAAAAGACTTTGTCCAATTGGTCCTGCTGGCAAACGCCATCGCATGGCCATTGGGATGGTGGCTGATGAACAACTGGCTAAAGGATTTTGCCTACCATGTCCATATCAGCTGGTTTATATTCCTTTTTGCAGGGCTGACAGCGCTGATAATTGCACTGGTCACCGTCAGTGTTCAAGCCATTCAGGCCGCCTTCTCCAATCCGATAAAAAGTCTACGCACGGAATGATTTCGATACTCGGGTTGTATGATTTTACGTAGTTTAGCCCTCATGTTAAAGATCATCATTGTCGGGGCGACATCAGGCATCGGAAGGGAACTGGCCAGGCTGTACGCCGGCAACGGGCACCTGGTAGGAGTTACCGGAAGACGGAATGACTTGTTGTATACCCTGCAATTGGAATATCCCAACCATATTGTTACGGAATGTTTTGATGTCACCACGGGAGGAGCCACGGTTGAAGGAGCATCTGCCAATGGGCCCACTGCCCATTTGGAGTCTCTTGTGGACAAACTGGAAGGGATGGATCTCCTGATCTATAACGCGGGGTATGGCGATCTGACGGAGACCCTCGACTGGAAGGTGGACAAGACTACTGTCGATATCAACGTGAATGGATTTCTCGAGGTGATCCATTTTGGGTGGCATTATTTTATCGCGCAGGGGCATGGCCACCTGGTCACTACCTCTTCCATCGCCGCGGGACGGGGCAACCGGCATTCGCCTGCGTACAGCGCAAGCAAAGCCTTCGAAAGCACGTATTTCGAAGGTCTGCATATTAAGGCGCGGAAAATGGGGATCCCGGTGTATATAACGGATGTGCAGCCGGGTTTTGTGGATACAAAAATGGCCAAGGGTCCGACTTTTTGGGTAGCATCTCCGCAGAAAGCAGCCCGGCAGATGGTGCAGGCGATAAGCCGCCGGCGGTGGAGGGTATATATTACCCATAGGTGGTGGCTGGTCGCGAAAGTCTTTAAATGGCTCCCGGGCTGGATCTATCACCGGATAGGGTAAATTTTTTGGCACTTGGATTGCAAGCACTTATAAAAAAGAAGGATTTGGTATGAAAAAGTCACAACTTATCGCACTCACAGCTCTTACAGCAACCATCGCTGCAGCAGGAGTCACCATTTATCTGCGCAGAAAGAAAAAACACGAGAAAAGACTCATCGCAGTGTCAAATGCCGGATATGAAATGGCTTATGACATTCACTATCCTATGAAGTATAAGTCGGCCAAATAAAATGTTAAAGCCCTTCACTGAGGGCAACGACCGGGCAATTCAACCTCGAATTCTTGCGTTAATCCACTGATAAAGCGGTAAATTCGCATAGTCAATAAATGTCTATGGGAGGTCAGTTCGAGTCTCAGAAAAATATAAAAGCATCGGGATACACCGCCTGTATCTGTGCAGCCCTGCTGTTCTTATTCTTTTTCATCAGCTGGACTCAGCCGGTGGAGACGCCCCCCGTGGTGGAAGAAGGCATCGAGGTCAACCTCGGCAACAGTGATAAAGGACTAGGGAACGATCAGCCTTATCTGCCCGGTAAGCCCTCGGCAGAAGACAAGGAAAAATATACCCCACCCAAACAAGCGGTTGTGGAAAAAGAGCCGGTAAAAGATGTAGAAACGGACGATAATAACAAAGAAGATGCACCTGTAGTGAAAAAAGCGCCCGTTACAAAACCTACAGCTACAAAAATCCCCGATAAAGAGGTCGTTAAGACACCGGCCAGGCCGGTAAAACAGCCCGAGACGACCCCTACCCCACCCAAGCCACGTCCCAAAGCCGTATTTCACGGCGTCAATGGAACAGGCACGGGGGGGAATGACGCCGATGACTTCAAGCCTGGCGGTAATCAGGGTATTGCCGGCGGACGGGGCGACCAGGGCGCTCCGGGCGGCAATCCCAATTCCACCAACTACACCGGCGGAGGACATGGAAATTCCGGGGTCGCCATTTCCCGGGGATTGGCTGGAAGACATATCACCGGACTGCCTTCTTTTACGGATGACTTCAATGAAAACGCCAAGGTCGCCGTCGATATACACGTCGACGCCAGCGGCAACGTGACGGACGCCACCTATCAACCGAGAGGGTCTACCACTTCGGATGCATCGATGAAAGCCATTGCGACCCGCAAGGCCAAACAGGTGAAGTTTAATGGCGGCGGCGACGAGTCGACAGGAACGCTCATCTTCAACTTCAAGATCCATAATTAGGCGCTTCATGCGGCATAACAGCAGATCCGGGATTGCCGATTTGTTTATCTTTGCGTCCTAATTTTGCGCCCTCATGGACTATGCTCAAACACTGGAATACCTCTTTACCAAGCTGCCCATGTATAGCCGCATTGGAGCAGCAGCCTACCGCGAGGATCTGACCAATACACTAGCTCTAAGCGCAGCCCTCGGCAATCCCGAACGCCGGCTCCGGACGGTGCATGTGGCAGGCACCAATGGAAAAGGCTCAACCAGCCATATGCTTGCGGCCATCTTCCAGGAAGCCGGGTATAAAACAGGTCTGTATACTTCTCCTCACCTGAAGGATTTCCGCGAACGGATACGCGTTGACGGCGAAGTCATCAGCGAAGATTTTGTGGTCGACTTCGTGCAACGGATACGGCCTTTTTCCGAGTCTATCGACCCTTCCTTTTTTGAGATCACCGTTGTCATGGCCTTTGACTATTTCGTGCGGGAACAGGTAGACATCGCCATCATAGAAGTAGGACTGGGCGGGCGTCTGGACAGCACCAATATTATCCTTCCCGACCTGTCGGTCATCACCAATATCGGTTATGATCATATGAATATGCTCGGGGATACCCTGCCCGCCATCGCATTTGAAAAAGCAGGTATCATAAAAAAAAGTGTTCCGGTAGTGGTGGGCGCCTCCAATCCCGAGACCGCGCCCGTCTTCGAAAAAAAGGCAGCGGAAGAAGACGCGCCGATCTATTTTGCCGACAAACAACGTTATGTTTCCGACTGGCGATACCAGCGGCATACCCTGGTGGTGGAAGTAGCCACGTCCCCCGTCGCGGATGATAAAGAATTTTATACTCTCGACCTGACGGGTATCTATCAAACCTTCAATCTCCTTACTGTGCTGGAGGCCGTCCACATCTTACGCAGCCTAGGGTGGAAGCTACCGCCAACAGCGATGGAAAAAGCGCTGAAACATGTCAAACGGCTAACAGGATTGCATGGCCGCTGGGAGATATTCTCCGAACACCCGGACATCATCCTCGACGTGGCGCATAATGAGGACGGCATCCGGCAACTGGTACGGCAGATAGAACTCACGGACCACGAAGAGTTACATATTGTACTGGGCATGGTAAAAGACAAAGCTATCGACAAGGTGCTGCAACTCCTGCCCGCACAAGCCCGATATTATTTTACCCGGGCGCAGATCCCCCGGGCCTTGCCGGAGGACGAACTCGCCCGGCAAGCCGCGGCAGTGGGACTAAAGGGGCAGACTTACCCTACGGTGGCCGCCGCACTGGCCGCAGCAAAAACCCATGCCCGGGACCGCGATCTCATCGTCGTGTGCGGCAGCGTGTTTGTCGTGGGAGAGGTTTGAGTTTGACCTTGGCCGGGCGCCCGGCGGCGCGGGGCAGTCGGGGCCGCCTAATAGCTCATATGTCCCAGCCGGCTTAGCGCATAGAACAGCGCCGTTACATGCATACTTTGAATGATACCGTTGTCGCGCAGGAGCTGTTTTAGTTCATCATACGTATACAAATAGATCTCAATTTCTTCATTGTGATCCAGGTGCTGCTGTTGTACAAGCTTACCGCCAGTAGCCAGGTAAAAATGCGCCCAGTTGTTGTTGGTAGAAGGGTTGGCGGAGGTTTTGCCCAGGTATTCCACCTCGCTGAAGCTGTAACCCGTCTCCTCCAGCAGTTCACGCCGGACCGCTGCCTCAAGGGAAGGGTCGGTATCATCGACGCAACCTCCGGGCAATTCATAGTTTGTCAGTCCCAATGCATGGCGGTATTGTCTTTCCAGAATAAAGCGGCCGTCTTCCGTCAGCGCAACCGCTATCACCCATGTCGGAAATTCGTATACATAATAGGGCGAGATGAGTTTTCCTTCCTGCGTCTCACAGGTATCGGCGCGAAGGGTAAACCAGGTGTCCTTGAACAGGTATTTGGAAGATATGGTCTTCCAGCTAAGGTCTTTCATGTTTTTTATTTCGTCAATGAATGTGGCCCTTTCCGCGGGCCGGCGGGCATTCATATGGCTGGCATTCCGGCGGGTGCCGGCGCGGGGGCTAATCCCATTTGTTCCTCTCGCGCAGCGATGTAATATGCGCAACATGATGTTTGCCATGCCAGGCATAGGTTCCCAGTAAATACCATAACGTCATGTCCTTTTTATGTTCGGGATGCATGACCTGTCTTTCCCAGTCTTTCAGCGGCATATCGCAGAGCAGCGAGTGCAGGCGGGTATGCAGCGCGTACAACAGGGTGATGGAAATATTGACAGGTATATGCTGTACATCGCTGAGGTTTGCCCATTCTTTTTCCTCATAGGGACGAATGGCCGGATGGTCTTCCGTAAGACCCAGCTTGAACCGGCAGTACGCATTGATATGGCTGTCTGCCACGTGATGTACTACCTGTTGCACTGTCCAGCCGCCTTCCCGATAGGGTGTCTGAAGTTGCGCTTCATCCAGGTTGACAATGGCGTGTTCCAGCAATTGGGGCAGGAACTTGATATCATTGAGCCATTCCTCTTTCTGGTGTTCAGAGAAAGGGCGTGGCTCATAGTGACCGATGGGGTAACGCAGATCAGTAGATGTGGTGCTCATGGCTGGGTGATTATCGGTGAATAATGAATGTCTGGATCGATAGGGAGGTATTCGGGTCGCTAGGGGCATTGGGATCGATAAGGGGCATTCGGGTCGATAGTCGATATTTAATTTTCAGGCCGCAATGCATGACCGGTCAAATGAATAAACACATCTTCCAGATTGGCCTTCTTCACTTCTTTTGGCCGTTCGAATCCTCCGGCAACGAGATGATCGATCAATCTGTCCGGTGATTCGAGCGCAATGATCCTGCCGGAGTCGATGATCGCGACACGGTCACACAATACTTCTGCCTCATCCATATAATGGGTGGTGATGATAACGGTCGTTCCTTTGTCCCGGATATTTTTGACCAGGTCCCAGAGATTACGCCGGGCTTGCGGGTCAAGACCTGTAGTAGGTTCGTCAAGAAAAGTGATCCGGGGCTGGTTGATCAGCGTGGTGGCGATGGAAAATCGTTGTTTCTGCCCGCCGCTGAGCTCTTTGTATTTTGCTTTGGCCTTATCGCGGAGGTTTACCATATCGAGCAGTTCGAGCGGGTGGATCGTACGGTTGTAGAGGCCTCCGAACAATTCTATCAGTTCAGTCAGGTTGAGCCCCGGATAATAGCCGGAGGTCTGCAATTGGACGCCAATGATCTTTTTGATCTCGCCGGGGTCTTTATCCAGACTGAACCCATCTACAAAGACCTCACCGCTCGTTTTTTCCCTAAGGGTCTCTATAATTTCCAGCGTGGTGGATTTGCCTGCACCATTCGGGCCCAGCAAACCAAATATTTCCCCTTCCTTTACTTCAAAACTAATGCCTTTCACTGCCTCGAAATCGCCATATTTTTTTGTAAGATCCCGGACGGAAATGATCGTATTGTCCTTCATGGAAAGCAAGTTACGGAAAAAATAAGATGCGCACGCGGCCCCTGCTACTTCGTAAAGATCTGCGTAAAATAGATCATCCCTCTGCGCCCATATGCCAGTCCAATACCGGTGAGTTTGAAGTCCCCCTCGATATTGCGGCGATGCCCGGGGCTATGCAACCACCCATCTACTACTTCCCGCGCGCTCATCGGTCCGGAAGCCACATTTTCGGCCGCAACATGGATGGCGCCGAGACGTTTGCGGATACGGTCGATCCTATCATGAAAACCTTCGTGCCCAAAGGGCGTTTTCCCGGAAAGCATATCCCGGCTGTGGTCGAAGGCAACCGAAGAGATAAAGGAGTTTGCCTGGAGGGGCGGTAGTCGTTTGGACTGGCGGTATTCGTTGACGTATCGCAGGATCTCTGCGGACATCGAGGCATACGGCGCGCGGGGGGCCGCGGGTGTGCGGGTCTCGGCGGCGGGGGCCGCGGGTGCGCATCGTGCGGAGAGGGCGGGGGCAGCGGCGGCGGGGGCAGCGGGGGCGCGTCCTGCCGGGTCAGCATGTGCGGGCATCTCCCCTCCCAGCGACGCTGCAGCCAACAACATCAACGGCAATAACAGGACAATGAAACAACAAAAACGGATTAAACGCATCTTTTAAAACTATTTATGAATTGCCTTAATTTAGACAAATATGAAGCCAATGTTGGACAATCCCGCCTGGTGGGCCCTGAATAGTCTACAGAGCGAATTTGCAGAGGGGGCTAGCCGGGCGAAACGATACCGGAAAGGCATCCTCCCTTTTATAGCCTGTGTCGCTGAAACCGAAGACCTGCCAGCCGATGCACTGGACGAACTCGATGTCTGGATGGAAAAAGGGGAAGTGTTTTATATTATCGGGCGGCTGCCGGTGTTACCGAACCATTGGGTCATGGAATTTGAATTGCCCTGTGCGCAAATGGTGTTGCCGGAGAAGGCTGGCGGAACGATGCAGAGGGCGATCGGAGCGGCGGGGACGAGTGGGGAGCAGGGGGCGAATGGAGCCCAGGGGGCTGGCGGACCGGTGCGAGGGGCGAGTGGGGCGGAAGGACCGGGCGGGCCGATGGGGCGGGCGAAGGAGGCTAATACCCGGGCGACGAAACCTCCACCGGCGATCGAGCTCCTCGGCGAAGCCAATTCCGCCGAAATGTACGATCTCATCTCCCGTATCCAACCCGGCTACTACAATATCGATACACGGTTGCTCGGCAATTACTACGGCATCCGGCAGGAAGGGCGGCTTGTGGCTATGGCGGGTGAACGCATGCGGCTGACAGGATTTACCGAACTCAGCGCCATTTGCACTGACCCAGGATATACCGGCTTAGGATATGCGCAATTGTTGATCGCACATATCTGTGACATCCATTTCCGTGAAGGGATCAACTCCATGCTGCACGTGGCCTTGTCGAATGAACGGGCGATCCGTCTGTATGAACACATGGGTTTCCGGCACCGGCGGGAAATATCGTTCTGGCGATGCAGGAAAGGGTAGCCCAAAATGGGGGATGGGGCGACGGGGGGATGGAGCAGGGGCCGATGGAGCGGACAACGGGCGATGGGACAGCCGGGAAAATGGCGGTCTACCTGGCGAGATAGGTCTCCAATTCTTCCATCATCAGCTTGCTGCCGGCAAAAAGAGGAGAGCGCTGGTGCAATTCGGTCGGGACAATATCCAGTATCCGCTGTTTGCCATCCGTAGCTTTTCCCCCTGCCACTTCCATAATAAAGGCGAAAGGATTGCACTCGTACATAAGCCGCAGCTTGCCACCAGGCTTGGAAAAAGTACTGGGATACATAAAGATACCGCCCTTGATGAGATTGCGATGAAGGTCGGAGACCATACTGCCGATGTACCGTTGGGTATACGGGCCGCCATTATCTTTCGTCTTTTTCTGACAGGTGTCGATGTAAGCCTTCACTTTATCTTCATACTGGAAGAAATTGCCGTGATTGACGGAATATATCTTTCCAACTTCCGGGCATTGGATATTGGGATGGCTGAGGGTAAACTCGCCGATGGAAGGATCAAGGGTAAATCCATTAACACCCCGGCGGGTGGCATATACCATCATGGTCGACGAGCCATATACGATGTAGCCGGCGGCTACCTGTTTACTTCCCGCCTGAAGAAAGTCTTCTTTGGTGCAGGGTTTACCGAGTTCGCTGACGCGGCGATAGACACCGAATATCGTACCGATGGACACATTCACATCGATGTTGCCGCTGCCATCCAGCGGGTCGAACAGACAAACGTATTTGGAGTTATTGCTGATCTCGTCATTGAAGACGACATAATCGTCCAGTTCTTCGCTGCCGATGCCGGCACAACTGATGCCATGTCTTAAAACGCCCATGAACTGGTCATTCGCATAAATGTCCAGCTTCTTCACATCCTCCCCCTGTACATTGACGGTACCCGCGTCACCCAGGATGTCTACCAGACCGGCCTTGTTGACCTCTACGTTTATTCTTTTTGCTGCCAGCCCGATATCACGGAGAAGGTTACTGAGTTCGCCGGTGGCGTTAGGAAAATTGCGAAGTTGTTGAAGTGTAAATTCGTCAAGAGTGAGAACTTTTCTATTCACATTCATAGAACAAATGTAAGGGGGAATCACTGATTTTTAGCATTGTTTTAGCTTTATCTTTGCGCCATGAAAATTTTCAAATTCGGGGGCGCAAGCGTGAACAGCGTGGAGCGTATCCAGCAGTTGGCTTCCATCCTCCGGGGATACCAGGAAGAAAAACTACTGGTGGTAATATCCGCCATGGGCAAGACGACCAATGCACTGGAAAAAGTAGCGGAAGCTTTTTACGGCGGCCATAAAGATGAAGCGCTGGAGCTCTTCCGCCAGATAAAAGACAGCCATTTGACCACGGCCAAATATCTGCTGGTTCAAAACTACCTGCCTGCGGAAGCCCAGCTTAAGGACTTTTTTACCGAAGTGGAATGGCTGCTGCATGACCGCCCGGTCCGTGATTATGATTATTACTATGACCAGATAGTTTGTATAGGCGAGTTGCTTTCCACTTCCATTATCAGCGCCTACCTGGCCGAATCAGGTATCGATAATCAATGGATCGACGTACGCGATATTTTCCGCACCGACGCCAATTTCCGGGATGCAGCCATTGACTGGGACTATTCACAGAAAAAGGTACAGGAAGAGATAAAGCCGCTGTTTGGGATTGGCAATATGGTGGTGACCCAGGGATTTATAGGTTCCACCTCTGACAATGAAAGTACGACCCTCGGTCGTGAGGGAAGTGATTATACAGCGGCCGTGTTTGCCAATATGCTCGATGCAGCGGGACAGACCATCTGGAAAGACGTAGAAGGAGTTATGAATGCCGACCCCAAGCTATTTCCGGAAGCCGTCGTTCTTCGGGAGTTGAATTATGATGAGGTGATCGAAATGGCATATTATGGCGCACAGGTGATCCATCCAAAGACTATAAAACCTTTGCAAAACAAGGGTATCCCGCTCTATGTCAAATGTTTCCTGGATGCGTCCCTGCCCGGAACAGTCATCCACAACCAGGGCGTGAAAGGGCTTCCGCCCATCATTGTGCTAAAACAACACCAGGTGATCGTTCACCTGCATTCCAAAGATTTTTCTTTTGTCGGAGAAACGGGGGTCGAGCGTTTGTATCACCTTTTCGGCGGGCTCCGGATCAAGCCGAATTTATTACAGAGCGGAGCCGTCAGTCTGCAGGTGTGTCTCGACGACCGTACCGATAAGATAGAAAAGCTGGCGCTGGAAGCCGCCGACCTCTTTGACGTGCAGGTGGAAAAGGGATTGACCTTGCTGACGATACGTCACTATAACGAGGAAGTGTTGGCCCGGCATGTGGCGGAACGCCAGGAGGTGTTGAAGCAACAAACAAAGGAGACGGTGCAGATACTCATGCGCTAGTTGGCCCCGATCATAACCGTCTGCTTCAGACGGATAGGCACATTCGCCCCGGTGCGATTTGCGGGCGCCCAGCGGGGCATCGCCAAAAAAGCATCCTCGATCTTTTCGTTCATGCCCTCATTGCCTCCCCGGGTGACCTTGGCATATACCGCACTACCGGTGGAGTCAATGACATATTCCACCATGACAAAAGCCTTGGTCTGTCCTTCATCAAGATCTTTTAAGCTCTCTTTACTCAGCTTATTCAGGAATTCCTGGAAAGCCTCGTTTCCACCCGGATATACCGGTAGTTTGTCAACGACTTTGGCCAGGTCGTCTTCTTTTACAGGGTTGACCCTTTCCGGCCGGATGCGGACAGGCTTCTTTCTGGGCGCTGCCACGGGCTCTACATTGGCGACTTTAACCTCAGCCTCCGAAGGTGCAACTTCTTCCGTGACATATTCTCCCCTGCCATTGACCATGACAATCGGCACATCGCGGTATTTCTCAAAATAATAAAAGGCGCTGCGCATACTTTTGGCAAAGGGAGTATACTCGGAAAAGGTCTGTAAATATTTGTTGAGATAGTCGACGCTGCGGACGTTGTTGAAATTCACCGGGAAAATATGCACGGGGATAAAATCTTCGCCCATATCCTTGGCGTGAGCAGCCAGAATATACAACTCCTCGATCTGCGAATCGGTTATCGGGATACAACCCGTTGTCACGCAACTTCCGTGGATATAGATATCACCCCCAGGCTGGGTAGAGTCGCTAAGAATGCGATCGGACGCATTCGGATAATTAAGGCCCAGGGAAAGATGATATTCGCTACGCGGATTGAACTCGTTGATATAGTAGAAACCTTCAGGGACCTGGTAATCACCAGCCATTCTTTTGGGGCCAAGGGTCCCGGCCAGGGCGCAAACCTTATAGGTCTTAAAGAGTTTGTATTTCTCTTCCCTTGTATTTTTTACCCATACTTCCAGCTGACTGTCGTATTTAAAACTCCGGATATAGACATAGCGTGCCGGCCAGGCCAGCCCCTTGTCCCGGAACTGTTTCATCAGGGTATCTTCTTTCCTATGCAGCATATCCCCTATTTTTGGAATAGATCGCTGATAGTCAATAAAATGAATTGTAGAAATGGAAGTTTGAGCAGAAAGGTCACCTATGGAGGAGAAGCCAGCAATAGCCACATAGAACAGAGCGGTCAGGTAATTTTTAGCGTGCATACAATAGGGTAGTAAAAATTCTTTAATGCTTGGCTACACGAAACCCCAAAATAACAAAAAACCTGCCATATTCGCAATACGAGCAGGTTTTTATAACTAATAATTGGCTCGAGGACTACAGAGTAACCCTTGGGTTTACAAAGACCCCTTAGCTGGCCTTAAAGATTCCCCCTGGCGGATTGTTCCCGTTCGATAGCCTCGAACAGTGCTTTGAAGTTCCCTTTGCCAAAACTTTGGGCGCCTTTTCGCTGGATGATCTCAAAGAACAGGGTGGGCCGATCCTCAACCGGCTTGGTAAAAATTTGTAATAAATATCCTTCCTCGTCACGGTCGACGAGAATGCCCAATTCTTTCAGGGGAGCAATATCTTCGTCGATGGCCCCCACCCTATTCAAAAGGTCGTCGTAATAGGAGGAAGGCACCTGGAGGAATTCGACGCCCCTATCCCTTAACTGAGTGACGGTGGTTATTATGTCAGCGGTAGCCAGGGCCACGTGTTGTACGCCTTCGCCGCGGTAAAAGTCCAGGTATTCTTCCACCTGGGATTTCTTTTTCCCTTCCGCAGGTTCATTGATCGGGAATTTCACAAATCCATTGCCATTGCTCATCACCTTACTCATCAGGGCGGAATATTCGGTCGAGATATCGTTATCATCGAAGGTGAGTATATTGCGGAAACCCATGACCTTTTCGTAAAAGCTAACCCAGGGATTCATCTGGTTCCAACCCACATTCCCTACGCAATGGTCTACATAGAGCAGCCCGGTGGATGGAGGATTATAATTCGTCTTCCACTCGCGGAAACCGGGCATGAACGCGCCCTGGTAATTCTTCCTTTCGATGAAAAGGTGTATTGTATCGCCATAGGTGTGAATGCCGCTTAAAATGACCTCTCCCCATTTGTCGGCGAGGGTAGTCGGTTCCATATAACTCTTTCCGCCACGTGTTGTGGTCTCGCGCCAGGCGCCGGTGGCATCATCGACGCGGAGGGCCAGCACTTTTACGCCATCGCCGTGTAAATGGGTATGTTCGGCGATGGGATGTTCAGGTTTGAGGGCCGTGGTAAATACGAAAGTCAGCTTATTTTGACGGACCACATAACTCACTCTTTCTTTAACGCCAGTCTCAGGACCGCTGTACGCGAGGGATTGAAACCCAAAAGCGGTCTTGTAAAAATGCGCGGCCTGTTTGGCATTACCTACATAGAATTCTACGTAATCGGTGCCCTCCAGGGGCAAAAAATCGGTGTCGGCAGCTGAGGGCTTGTGGGGCTCAGTAGCAGGAGCAATTGACATATTAACTTTTTTTAAAAAATTAAAAATCAGGACAAAATGCTAAAACTTCTTTTCACCAGGACAGCGTATAGGGGTCATCGTAAAGGCCGGACAAGTGCTTCGCGAACAAGCGCCTTTGTGAGAAAGAAATGGTGCAAACGCTTGTCGTCGAAAATTTTATGAGAGTAGTCTGGGCGCATAATTCCAATAATAAAGGTAAACTTATTTTTGACATTTGTCAATGGGGGGTGACGGGGTCTCTATTTTGAGAGGTTAACCAGGCTGTCGTTGGGATGAATCGGGGGAGGTGGATGCGGCTATGTGCGCGGGGCAGGGTTGGCGGGGGCGGAGGGGTGCGGGGATTGCCGGGTATCGGGCCGGTGGGCGCCAAGCATGCATAGGCGGAATGCCGGCCGGGGCGCCGTACCGTATTTTTCCGGTGAAAAAGGGGTTTTTCTTCTATCTTCGGCCAAATATTCATCATGTTAAAAGTAGGCATATTAGGCGGCGGACAATTAGGGAGAATGTTATTGCAGGCTGCGGCCAATTATCCGGTCGAGACCTATGTACTGGAGAACGACCCGTCCTGCCCCGCGGCCCATTTGTGCCATCATTTTGTAATAGGAGATATCCGCAATTATGATGACGTATATAATTTCGGTAAAGAGCTGGAGGCATTGACCATCGAGATCGAATCTGTCAATGAAGAAGCATTGGAGCGGCTGGAAACAGAAGGAGTAAAGATATATCCCAAACCATCCGCCCTGCGTACCATTAAGAATAAGATCTCCCAGAAAAAATTCTATACCGAACATAGCATTCCAACAGCGGAATACCATGTCACGGACAATCTGGAGGCGGTCCGGGGCAAGAGCGACTTTCTTCCGGCTGTTCATAAGATCGGCGCGGGCGGGTATGACGGCAAGGGAGTGCAGATCATGCGCCAAAGGGATGATATTGAAAAAGGCTTCGATGCGCCGGGTGTGCTGGAAAAAATGATCAATATCGACAAAGAGATAGCCCAGATCATTGCGGTGAATGCAAAAGGCGAAACAGCTATCTATCCGCCGGTGGATATGGTCTTTGACGCCCGGCTTAACCTGCTGGATTACCAGATCAGTCCCGCTGACCTGCAACAAAGTTTATTGTGGAAGATAGAGGCGATCTCTATGCGTGTCGTTAAGGAATTAAAGAGCCCCGGTATCTTTGCAGTAGAGCTATTCGTCACCAAACAGGGCGAGGTCTATGTGAATGAAACGGCGCCGCGGGTGCATAACAGCGGACATCATACCATCGAAGCCAATTACAGTTCACAGTTCGATATGCTGTGGCGGGTGATGCTGGGTTATCCCCTAGGTAATACGGAAGCGATATTGCCCGGAGCGATCGTCAACCTGGTAGGCGCGGAAGGCTGTAATGGGGAAGCCTATTATGAAGGGCTGGAGGAAGTATTGCAGATGGATAATGTGTTCGTGCATATTTATGGTAAAAAAGATACGATGGCCGGCCGGAAAATGGGGCATGTGACCATCATCAGCCGGGAGAAACAGGATCTTGTCTACAAGGCGCACAAGATAAAGAACACGCTGAAGGTGATCAGTACCGAAGCCGCTGCGGCAGCGGCCTTTGCAGCGATGGCTGAACCTAAAATCTAATAAACTACATATCGATGAGCACTCCTTTGGTGGGCATAATTATGGGCAGCGACAGCGATCTGACGGTGATGAAGGCAGCGGCAGACATGCTGGAAGAATTCGGTATTCCCTTTGAGCTGACGGTAGTGTCCGCTCACCGCACCCCCATGCGCATGGTGGAATACGCCAGCCAGGCGGCAGATCGCGGATTGAAGGTGATCATAGCAGGGGCAGGCGGCGCCGCACATTTACCGGGGATGGTCGCATCATTGACCACGCTGCCCGTCATCGGAGTTCCCGTAAAGTCGGCCAACTCCATCGACGGCTGGGATTCGATATTATCCATTTTACAGATGCCGGGCGGGATACCCGTAGCCACCGTGGCGCTCAACGGGGCAAAGAATGCGGGCATACTGGCGGGGTCGTTCATCGGGGCGTTCGACGCAGAAGTAAGCCGCCGGGTCGCCGGCTACAAGGCCAAACTGGAGGAAGAAGTGTTGGGCAAGGTGGAGCGGTTGAAGAATGAGGGATGGGAGAATAGCTTTGACAGGTAATATACTAAACCCCATATTTAACCCGTAGAATTTTTGTTCATGAAAATGGCCCTATCCCTTGCTGCGCTTTTTTGCGCATGTCTCTGCCGCGCCCAGGAGAGGCTAACCTACTACAACGAAAAGGGTACATCCGTAAAAGAAAAACAGGCTGTCCTGCTGGAACAAAATATAAAGCTTGGCGACAGCCTTTGGGAGATCAATCTTTATTCCATCAATGGCCCGCGAATTTTCTCGATGCAGTGCAGCGATGCAGAAGGCCATATGCTGAATGGCCGGTATATGACGTATGACCGCAAGGGTCTTTGCGACACGGTGGGCGTATTTGTTCATGGACATAAAGAAGGACACTGGCAGGTGATGACCGAAAAGGGACGGGTCAGGTCATAGCCGGCTGTCCTGACTGGACACCTGCGATGCAGGATGGCAAGCCCGTCAGGTCTCATAAAAAACAACCGATCGTGTTTAAGTTGTCGAAAGTCAGATAAAATGTAGTGACGCCAGGTCTGGTCCTACGACTAATCATTACTTTTCTACAGGCTGATTAAATTTTTTGCAGAAACTTAGCGAAAGTATTTACTCCTCACCGCCATACTAACATTTAAATTAGTCATGCCCGGTACCCTATCTTTAGATAAGAGTATTTATTTGCACACCCTCTTGTCAAAAAATAGTATGATAGCCACCAGATCGTATGCCGCCTTGTCCAAGACATCCCCTTTAGGGCCCTGGTCCTTCGAGCGACGCGAGCCGGGCGCGCACGACGTCGTGATCGATATCCTTTACTGCGGCGTTTGCCATTCCGATATCCACCAGGTGCGCGACGATTGGGGCGGGTCGGTATACCCGATGGTGCCGGGCCATGAGATCGTAGGCCGGATCAGCCGCATCGGCAGCCATGTAAAGGATTTTAAAGTGGGCGACTTCGCAGGCATCGGCTGTTTCGTCGACTCCTGCCGGACATGCGGCAGTTGTAAAGAAGGACTTGAGCAATATTGCGAGAACCTCCTTAGTGCGACCTATAATGGGTACGAACAGGATAAAAAGACGCGCACCTATGGCGGCTATTCCAGCCAGATCGTGGTGGATGAAAAGTATACGCTGCATGTCTCGCCCAAACTTTCGTTGGAAGGCGTCGCGCCGCTGCTGTGTGCCGGTATCACTACCTGGTCGCCTTTAAAAGAATGGAAAGTAGGCAAAGGGCATAGGCTGGGTGTTCTGGGCCTGGGTGGTCTGGGACATATGGCCGTAAAGCTCGGCGTTGCGATGGGCGCAGAAGTAACGATGCTTAGCTCCTCCGCCTCCAAGGAAAAGGATGCCAAACGGCTCGGAGCACACCACTTTGTTTTGACCTCGGACGCTAAAGTGTTGAGAAAGTTTTCGAATTATTATGATTTTATTATAGATACCGTTTCGGGCCAGCACGATATTAATACTTATCTTAACTTGTTGAAAAGGGATGGCACGCTGATACTTGTTGGCGCTCCGTCAAAACCACTGGATCTTCCCGCGTTTGGTATTATTACGAAAAGGCGGCGTATGGCAGGTTCGATGATCGGCGGTATCCGCGAAACACAGGAGATGCTGGATTTCTGCGCCGAAAATAATATCGTTTCCGATGTCGAGGTTATACCCATCCAGGAGATCAATAATGCCTACGAGCGAATGCTCAAAGGGGATGTCCGGTACCGGTTCGTGATCGACATGGCGTCGCTGTAAGCCGTGGGGGACCAGGCCCTGACAGCGAAAATGGCTTTGCAAAATAGTGATCCGCTTGCCGCGGATATTAAAAATGGGCGATCCGGCAATACGGGTCGCCTGTTGTTTTTAATAGAAAAAACGCTAAATTGTTCCTTCATTTAATTCCATGATTATGATGCAATTTGCTTGTCCTTCTCTTAAACGGACCTTCTTATTATCAGCCTTCAGTCTGCTGGCCGGCACCTCGCTGGTCCAGGCTCAGGCCGACTCCCTGGATGACCACAAATTAACAGAACTATATACTCCGGTGCCACCCGTGGTGACGCCCGCCGCCAGGTTCGGCGAGCCGCCTTCCGATGCCATCATCCTTTTTAACGGCAAGAATCTTGATGAATGGGTCAAAGTAGCCGATGGCAGCCCGGCCGACTGGATCGTTTCGGGAGACATCTTCACCGTAAATAAAAAGTCGGGTAATATTCAGACCAAACGGACTTTTACCAATTATCAGCTGCACCTGGAATATCGCATCCCCGCCAATATCACCGGCGAAGACCAGGCCCGGGGCAATAGCGGGGTGTTCCTAGCCTCTACGGGAAAGGGAGATGACGGCTATGAACTGCAGATCCTGGACAACTACAATAACAAGACCTACACCAATGGACAGGTAGGCAGCGTCTACAAACAAAGTACTCCCCTTGCCAATCCCTGCCGCAAACCAGGCGAATGGCAGACCTATGATATTGCCTGGGTAGCACCCGTGTTCAATTCCGACGGCAGCCTGGCTTCGCCGGCAAAAGTCACCGCCTTCCTGAACGGTGTGCTGGTACAGGACAACTTCGAGCTGAAAGGACAAACGCGTTATCGCGGAAAGCCATACTATAAAATGCATGGCCCCTCTCCTATCAAGTTGCAGGCTCACGGAGATAAAAGCGAGCCTATCAGTTTCCGGAATATATGGGTCCGGCCTTCTTAAAAAATTTAAAACAACGGCCCCCGCATGGGGGCTTTTTTTATGCGTTGTATCAAAGGAATCATCTTCGACCTCGACGGAACAGTCGGCAATACCTTACCTCTTTGTATCCAGGCTTTCCGCCAATCGATAGAACCACTGGCATTGAAGCGATTGTCCGACGAAGACATCATCGCCACTTTTGGTCCCTCTGAAGAAGGCACGATCCGGACGCTGATATCCAAGCACTACGAACAAGGCATCGCCAATTATCTGCAATTCTATGAGTCGCTGCATGATGATCTATGTCCTGGCCCCTTCCCCGGGATCACGGAACTATTGGACATGCTGAAGAAGAAAAGTATCCGCATCGCGATGGTGACGGGCAAGGGCAAACACAGCACGGTCATCTCTTTGAGAAGATTCGGGCTGGAGGGATATTTTGAACAAATAGAGACGGGGTCGCCTGAAGGTCCGGTAAAAGTGGCCGGAATAACATCGGTGCTGCAGCAATGGAAGGATCTTGACAAGGGCTCCATCGTATATGTGGGCGACGCACCCAGTGATATCACGGC